>Ga0308157_10000775_pt1 | contig 87951 bp, 79 predicted proteins | sample PhyBR1_FD_201035 | JGI IMG/M metagenome (GOLD analysis project Ga0308157, IMG submission 201035) | Phyllosphere microbial communities from UC Gill Tract Community Farm, Albany, California, United States - DLSLB.R1 | ecosystem: Host-associated > Plants > Phyllosphere > Unclassified | place: USA...
TTGGTTGTGGCTAAAAAATCTAAAAGGAGTTGGTTGTCCGGATCGGGCGTATTCATATCTGGTACAAAAATAGCCTATTCGGTACGCATTTGGTAAGAGATGAAAGGCTGTTTTATCCACAAAATGCGTGGATTTTGATAGCTGAACAAGTTAAGCAACCCTTAAAGAACCTTAAAGCCATTTTAAAATTGTAAATTAAGCAATTGAAAATGAGTTTGTATGCGAAATATTTTAATTTTAAATGAAAAACATTTTCGAAAATTGAATGCAAATTTGTAACATTGCACTCGCAAAAAAGCCAAGGCTTTTTTCCGGGCCTATAGCTCAGCTGGTTAGAGTAGAAGACTCATAATCTACGGGCTAAAGAATTGAAAATTAGCTTTTTAAGTTTGCTTTCTTTTGAGGAACTCGAAAGTTTCGAAGACCAAAAAAAGATGTTGCCGACTTGAAAAATTTGTTTAAATTTGCCTCACGCAGGTAGCAAAAAATTGCGTAAGGGCCTATAGCTCAGTTGGTTAGAGTAGGAGACTCATAATCTCTTGGTCGCTGGTTCGAGCCCAGCTGGGCCCACTATGAAACCGTCTTACAAAGAAATTTGGAGACGGTTTTTTTGTTTTTCTGATGCTGATTACCGTCAGCAACTATGCCTTTAAAACCACTATAAGGGCAGGTTTTACATAATTTTTTGTTGAACTTCACGTAAAACCGTTACAAATACGTTACAGAGGTTTTGCGTGCTAACCTAAAGAATTATGGCAACCGTTAGCGCCAAGGTGTTCGAACACCACAAGAAAGTAGATGGAACTTACAATGTAAAAATCTGTGTCCATCACAACAACCAAAGAAAGTACATTGATACTGTACACTATGTAGTCAAAAAACAACTGACTACTAAAATGAAGATCAAGGACAATTTTATCAATGACCTGATCGATGAACAATTAAAAGGCTATCGTAAGGTAATCAGTGAACTCGGTGAGAAACTGAACTTTTTTAATGCCGAAAGTCTTAAAGATTACCTACGCGACAAAGATGCCGATGTAGATTTTATTAAATTTTGCTCTGTACATATTTTACAGAGCGATAAAGATGGAAAAAAAGGTACGGCACATAACCATCGTGTTGTGCGTAATAGCCTTATTGACTATTTTAAAAGGGATGCTGTGTCCATAACAGAAATCAATTCAAATATGCTACTCTCCTATGAGCGCTATTTGAGAAGCGAACGTACAATGATACGCCCAAGTGGGCAGAAAAATCTTGTAAAAGAAACAACAAGTAAAGGGTTGTCAGATAGTGGGCTTTTCAACCACATGCGTGATTTGCGAACTCTGTTTAATGCTGCCCGAAATATGTATAATAATGAAGACCTTGGCATTTATCGGATCAAGCATTATCCTTTTAAGAAATATAAAATAGGTTCTGCACCTCTAACTAAAAAGAGAAATAACACTTTGGAACAAATTAGAACCATACGAGACTGCGTGACTAAAAAAGGTAGTCGGGCAGAAATGGCAAAGGAGCTGTATATGCTTTCTTTCTATTTATGTGGAATGAATGCGGTTGATTTTTATAATCTGACAAAAGGGAATATCAGGAATGGTAGAATAGATTATAACCGTTCAAAAACGGAAGGTCAAAGAAAAGATGATGCTTTTATTAGTATCAAAATTATTGATGAAGCTAGACCATTATTAGAAAAGTACATAGAAAAACTTTCTATCCGTTACATCAATTCTAATGGATTGAACAAAGCTTTGGCTATGGGCATGAAAGATTTAAGGAAAATAACAGGGTTCAAAGAGTTTACCCTTTATTGGGCTAGACATAGTTTTGCCACCATTGCCCGAAACTCTTGTAGAATGAGCAAAGACGATGTAGCACAGGCATTAAATCACGTTGATAGCGAACATTCTACGACTGATATTTATATTGAAAAAGATTGGTGCATAGTTGACGAAGTACAAATTAAGGTTGTAAGCCTATTAAGACGGTTAGACACCAAGATGCTTAAAACGCAAAAGAGAAGTACATCGGTGAGAAACGCCGCCTAATATTCTGTACCTGCATAGTTCATCTAGTGAACTATGCAGGTTTTAATTGATAAAAATATTAAATTTGAATATCATGAAAAACTTAATTCTATTTTTCCTGACTTGTATTATAGGTACTGGTGCATTGTTGGCTGGTACAACTATGAAAAACCCGCTCCCTGCATTTATTGTAGGAATTGGAGTTTGGATACTTTTTATATATCGAATGGCTCGAAAATAATCTTTCCTTACAATTTTATCAGTTCGGCGATCAATGATAGATCGGAAGCATCTACCGATAATTTAACACCAGATGGGTATTCTAAGGTAATTTCTTTGCTCCTGATTTTCTCATTTATAGGTACACCTAGAGATATTAATACTTCCTTTTCTAAAGGTTCATTTGCTAATAGGGAATTTGAACCTGACTTTTGAGGAGTTTCGTTATTCAGAAACATATTCTGTTTATAAAGATTTAGCTGCCTTTCATTGTTGGCTTCCAAAATTCCGCTTTCTGTTATTGATAATTCAGAAAGAGAACCGGATTTTCCTTTGAATAAGCGCCAGAAGTTTGAAAAAGGGCGTGGATGAAAGTCAATCAACCAGGCAAGAAGTTCAATATTTTTATCACGGGTATTAATTCTTTTCTTTAGAAAAGTGCAAAGTGGCCTAAATTTGTCAGTATCCCACTTTCTAAATGGGACATCCGAAAGCTGTTTTTCAAATGGTAAATCTAAAAACTCCTTTAACATTCTAATATCAGTGTTATCACAGCCTGCACTTAATAGCAAACAAACCTCTTTACGAATATTTGCTGGTGTTAAATGAATTAAATTTGGTGAAAGCACACCTGCATCCCTTTTTTGCTCATAAACTTGTAGGATTTCTGATTTGTATTTTTCTATCATTTTAAGTGAATTTTAAGTCCCAAATTAGATGTCCTGCCAGATGTTGAGATATTGACCCTATCGAATTAATCCGTATCCTAAATTTTATATTCAATTTAAATTTTAGGATGCAATTTAATCAATCGATGGCTATGTTCCGATTTAGCAACCGGCATTCAAGCAAACGAAAATCTTCTTCCATTTCTTTTATCTGTTCTTTTAACCATTGATTTAAAACAAAGGTTAAGGAGGACACCAAAAATACTCCTAAGAAAAAAACTATTGCAACATCGACAATCGTAAGATGCGTGTTTTGTGGTATATCCTGCGATAGATATAGCCCATGGTAATAAAATTCGTCCATAATCATATAATTATTAAAGGGAGGCATACAGAATATGACAGCCCCCTTAACTTCCCCTCATTTATACAATTACTAAGGATACTTCTTTCCCAAACTTAACTACCTGTTTTTCATTTAACCGGGAGATTATTAGATTAATATGGGTTGGATAGCTATCAATTTCTATAACCTCACCTAGATTTATCAGAACTTGGCCTTTAATAACATTGGATATGGGAATTATTTTTAATTTAGATAGATCGATTGAGTTTGACATAAGCAGATATTTGATCCACTAGGTGGAGAGGTTAGATAAAATTAGATATACCAATAAGTGTTTAGTTTAAATAGCCGCATTTTTATTACGATAAGACGCACTAGAGCACTTTAAAAAGGCGGAGGTTTACCAAGGCTGGTTTCACCCCCGCACATTAACGCTCTCTTTCCAAAGGTAATAAATTTTGGCTGCCGAACTAAATTGTTTAGGATGTAAAATACGCCTGACCTTTTGAAGGAGAATATTGTCAGGATAATATGGAATAATACATATATAGGGGTAAAAATATTGCCAGCCCCAAAAACCCCAATGCTAAAATACGTTGGGGTCTTTATTTGAAATGAATACCTAAAATGATGACTAAATACAAATATACGAAAATAATAAAGTGAAATTTAAGGTGTCAATTTAGCATTTCCTATAAGTTCAATAATCTTAAGGTTTCTTTACGCTTTTTTGCTTTGAAGCCTTAATTTTAGCATTGTATGCTTCAAGCTTTTTATTTAACTCCGTACCAACTTCTTTTTGTATTACACCATTGATTACTTCTGGATCGATTTTTAATACATTTGCTAGTAGCATGATGTGTAAAACTGAAAATCTCCAAGGTTCCCTTAACTTTTCGTGAAAGGTTTTATAACTCATGCTAAAAAGTTGGGCAACTTTTGTAGGGTTATGATTTATCAGTTTGTACATTTTGTCAATTGTCCCATCTAGGAAAAGAGACCTGATAGCTGCAAATGCAGGATCTAATTTTTCAGTACTGGTTTCTTTCCAATCAGCCATTTTTAAAAAAATTTTATTTTTAAAAATGAGCTTTATAGTATTATACAAATTAAAATAAGAACAAAATGAGTGTTAATAAGTACAAAATGAAAATATTTATTAGTATTTTTATACTTTATTACTTATATTAGTGGTACTATAAAGTATTTTTTAGATACTTTATAGTACAAAGAAAGTAAGAAAAAGTAAGAGTTATTAACAAAATCTCTTGTAACGAAACCGCCAGTTTTGACCACAAGACGATGAAGTGAATAGCCCATTTCTAAATATTTGTATCTTTGCGATCCTTATAAATAGAGTGGGCTTCACTTAAGTCTTTTGCGGTCAACTTGTGTCTTCTTCGGAAGATCAAGCGGCTCCTGGCGGTGCCTGTTGCAAAAGCTGTGGGGTCCACTCTATTTTTTGCTCCGTCGATTAATAACTCATTATAGTATAATAATGGGCGATGTCTGGTTATCAAACCTTTACCGATAGTCAATTAGTAACTCTTTTAAGAGATGGGGATCATTTGGCCTATACCCAGATTTACGAACGGTATTATTATTTGATGTTTTCCTTTTCATTTAAAAAGTTAAGGGATAAAGATTTGGCAAAGGATTTTGTGCAAGATTTGTTTACCAAACTCTGGTTTAAGAGGGAAACTATTTTAGAGAACGGCAATCTATCTCAATTTTTATATATATCACTTAAAACGAGTATGCTTAATTTTTTCGCCCATGAAAAGGTTGAAGCAAAATATATAGAAGTCCTTAAAAGGCTAGCATCTGAGCCCAAAACTGATTATGCCGATAACAAGATAAGGGAAAGACAGCTAGCTGAATACATTGAAATGCAAATCCAAAATCTTCCAAAAAAAATGAAGGAGATTTTTATGCTAAGTCGAAAGGAATATTTTACAAACAAAGAAATTGCGAGTAAACTCGATACGACTGAAAGCAATGTCTCCCATCAGATCAGTAATGCTGTAAAAATACTAAAGGCTAAGCTGAATATTCTGCTCCTATTTTAGCAATGCTGAATAAAAAATAATTAAATCTTCAAGATTTCATACCCTTTGCTGTACTAGCTTCCAATCAACCCATCAGTATAATGAATACGGAAGAAGCTAAACAACTGCTCATTAGGTATAATGCAGGTGAGTGCACCGAGGCGGAAAAGTCTCTTGTAGAAAGTTCATTTTTAGATTTTAATGAACATGAAATTGATATTTCTGATGGAATGATTGCAGAGATAGGTAAACAAATCTATAAGGAATTACCTATATCCAGAAAGCAAGCACTTAAAATAAATCTTTGGAAAGGAATTGGCGCAGTTGCTGCCGTTACCCTGCTTACTGTATGTACTTGGGGAATTTTTGACAAGATCAATATAGAACCCAAACAACAAATTATTTCGGATATTTCACCAGGTCGCAACCAAGCAAGTATCACGCTGGACAATGGTAAAACGATCAATTTAAACGGTTCCAAAACAGCCGTAATTGTTAGTTCTAAGGAATTAACCTATTCAGACGGCACAGCTATTAGTACTGTAGAACAGCGATCGGGCATTCAAACCTTTTCTACTCCCAAGGGCGGTCAGTATCAGATTATATTGCAGGACAGTACAAAAGTTTGGTTGAATGCCTCATCTTCATTAAAATACCCCATTTCTTTCGAGAGTGCAAAACAACGAGGCGTAGAACTCAATGGGGAGGCATATTTCGAGGTTTCTCCTAATAAGTCTAAGCCTTTTGTTGTTAAAAGTTCTTTACAAACCACGGAGGTATTAGGAACACATTTCAATATAAATGATTATAAGGATGACGGCGGCACTGTTACTACCTTATTGGAAGGGTCTGTAAGAATAACTAATCTATCGTCAAAGAAAATAATTCTAAAACCAAATCAACAATCCATAACCAATGATAAGGCGATCAAAGTACAAGAAGCTGATATAGAAACTGCTTTGGCTTGGAAAAATGGAAGATTGGAATTTAAAAATGCGGATATAAAATCCATATTAAAACAGGCTTCCCGATGGTACAATATAGAAGTTGAATACAGGGGTGTTATATCAAATAAAACATTTAACGGAGGAATATCAAGAAGCTCGAACCTATCTGTTCTTTTAAAGATTTTAGCATATAGTGGTATCCACTTCACCATCGAAAGACAAGAAAATTCGACCTACAAACTGATTGTTACACCTTAAAATGAAGTGCCAATGAGATAAACAAAAATTAGTATTAGTTAATAATCCCCATAAAAAAAGCCGGATGCGCTTCGAACACATCCGGTATAATTTGGGGAATTAACCAAACTGCAAAAAGCAGTATCCGTGAAGATAATTTGTTCAACTAACCCAAACCTTACAAAAGTATGATTTTTTTTAAACATCACTCTCCCCTTTTTAGGTGGAAGTGGCTCCTAATGGCTGGATGTAAGCCGATTGTAAAGCTCAAACTCCCCAAGACCTTTAATATTGCAATGATGCTGTTGTTGATAACCTGTTTCAAGGTTACTGCAACGGCCAATGCGCAAACGGTAAATCTTTCATTAAAAGATGTTTCGCTACAAACTGCTTTTAATGAAATCAAGAAACAAACTGGATTGAGCTTTTGGTACGATATAGAGGAACTCGACAAAGCCAGTAAAATTTCAGTGTCAAATAAAAATGCGAGCATTCAGCAGGTTTTAGAGGAGTGCTTAAAAGGTTCGCCTTTTACCTACGAAATCTTTGACAAAACAATTGTTATAAAGCGCAAGGCTAAGCCTAGTAATATTCAAGAAAACAACAAAGCTTTGGACTTTACAGTCAAAGGAAAAGTAATTGACGAGCAAGGATCACCAATGTCTGGTGTTACAGTAAGATTAAAAAACACCAATAAAACAACACAAACAAACAGTTATGGCGAGTTTTCCATAGGGGTATCAAATGGTACTGTCATATTACAGTTTAATTATCTAGGATATACGGCAGTTGAAAGAACTGTTGATAGTGAAAAATTCTTAAATGTTACTTTAATACAAGAAACCAATACGCTTAAAGGCGTAGAAGTAAATGCAGGTTATTATAAAGTAAATGACCGTGAAAGAACTGGCTCAATTTCCAAGATTACTTCTGAAACTATTGAAAAACAATCTATTAATAATCCATTAATGGCCTTGCAAGGACGTGTTACAGGAATGGAAATAACACAATTAACAGGAGTGCCAGGTGGAGGGTTTAAGGTTCAAATACGTGGTCGTAGCAGTATTAACAATTTGCAGGTTGGAAATGAGCCTTTATATGTAATCGATGGGGTCGTATATCCATCTACAAGTATATCTTCAGGAACTTCATCTTTACTTACCGTTGGGGCAAGTCCGTTAAGTTCAATAAACCCTTATGATATAGAAAGTATTGAAGTATTAAAGGATGCCGATGCCACATCAATTTATGGCACTAGGGGAGCTAACGGAGTGGTATTAATAACAACCAAAAAAGGAGCTTCCGGAGCTATGAAAATTAGTGTGAATGCTTCGCAAGGGATTAGTAAGGTATCTCACAGATTAGATTTATTGGACACAGAGCAATATCTTCAAATGCGCACCGAAGCGTTCAAAAATGATGGCTTAACTCCTGGAGCAAACCAATATGATATAAATGGTGCATGGGGTTCAGATAGATATACAGATTGGCAAGAAGAATTAATTGGAGGTACAGCAAACAACACAAATGTCTCATTAAATATTAGCGGAGGTGGAGAACAAAGCAGATATATTCTTGGTGCTAATTATTATAAAGAAGGAACCGTATTCCCTGGAGATTTTGGATTTAAAAGAATTAGTCTACACTCAAATCTTAATATAGGTTCAAAAGAAGATAGATTTCAGGCAAATTTTAATGTAAATTATAGCAATACAGATAGTCAGTTAATAAGAACGGACCCAACAAGTCTTATATTTTTATCACCAAATACACCTAATCCATTTGATGAATATGGTAATCTGACTTGGCTAAATAGAACCAATTATATAAATCCAATGTCTTATTTCTATCAACCTAATGATGCTAAGACAAACAATTTAATCGGAAATGTAAGCTTAAATTACAAAATAATAAAAAACCTAGTTTTGAAAACATCACTAGGGTATAATACAATTAGAAGAGAAGAATTTGCAAGCACACCTTTATCAACTTTTTCACCTGCACTTAATCTAACTTCTACAAGTAGAGCGTCTTATTTTACCAATAACTATAACAATACATGGTTGGTAGAACCCCAACTTGACTATAATTTTCAAATAGGAAAAGGGAAACTGCAAGCCTTAATTGGAATGAGTTTTCAGGAAAATGTTCTCCAATTACAAACGACTAAGGCTTCAGGTTATAATAGTGATGAACTTTTGGGAAACCTTGCTTCTGCTTCATTACTCGAAAAAAGTCAAATTAGCAATATTCTCTATAGGTATAACTCTTTATATTCAAGAGTTAACTACAGTTTAAACGACAAATATTTTATCAACCTAACGGCTCGAAGGGACGGCTCTAGTAGATTTGGAAATGGAAAGCAATTTGCAAATTTTGGAGCTTTGGGTACTGCATGGATTTTTTCAAATGAAAATTTCTTCAAAGAACATCTTCTCTTTTTAAATTTTGGTAAACTTAGGGCTAGTTATGGTATAACTGGTAATGACCAAATACCAGATTATGGCTATTTAGAATTATGGTCAAATAACTATGCGGGTACATATCAAGGGCAAGCAACAATTTATCCTACAAGGATTTCAAATCCTTATTATGCTTGGGAGGTAAATAAAAAATCTGAACTAGGTCTGCAATTAGCTCTCTTTCAGAATAGGCTTAATCTAGAAATATCGTTTTATAGAAATACTTCATCAAACCAGTTAGTGGGTTTGCCACTACCTCTTAGTACAGGTTTCACAACTATACAAGCTAACTTGCCAGCAAAGGTTAGGAATAGTGGGCTAGAATTTTTATTGGGATACAAATTGTTAAATAAAGATGGGTTTAAGTGGGAAACTACGGTTAATTTGACAATACCCAAAAACAAACTTATCGCCTATCCAGATTTAAGTACTTCCGTATATGCAGATAGCTATATTGTTGGTCAGCCATTATCAATCCTAAAAACTTATAATGTTTCTGTCGATAGCCAAACAGGTCTTTATACTAGGGAAGATTATGATGGCAACGGCGTTTTAAATAGCTATGACCGCTATTTGCATAAATTTACTGGGCAATATTTTTATGGAGGTTTACAAAATTCTTTAAACCTTGATCAATTTTCTTTAGACTTCTTAATATCATTTAATAAACAAAATGGTAGAAACTATTTGGCTTATACTGGAAGCCCAGGATTTTGGAGCTCATCTACAGCTGCTCCAAATCAACCTATTGAGGTACTCAATAGATGGCAAAATATAGGGGATCAGTCATCAACGCAAAAATTTAGCACTTCCACAAATGCAAGAACTCAATATCTAAATGCTATGGGTGATGGTGGATTGTCAATTGTGGATGCGTCTTATGTAAGGTTAAAAAACGTATCACTTTCTTATAGATTACCCGAGAAACTGGTGAAAGGACTAAAAATAAATGATGCACAGATATATCTACAAGCACAAAATCTTTTTACACTAACAAATTATGTTGGTTTAGATCCAGAAAGTCAAGGATTGGTGTTACCGCCTTTAAGAACCATTATGATGGGGTTAAATCTCAAATTTTAATTAGAATAGCTATGAAACAGAAAATATTAATTCTTTTATTTTGTCTAAACTGCATCAATATATCGTGTAAAAAGTTCCTTGATATTGGTGTGCCTAAAGATAGTTTGGTGCAGGCCACGGTATTTGATAGCAATGAGATCGCCACTTCCGCTTTAATAGGAATATATAGTAGTATGGCAAACAATAGTTATGCCTCTGGAAACTCCTCAAGTATAACCGCTCTTTGCGGGCTTTCGGCTGATGAGCTAATAAACTTTAATAGCGCATATTCTCAATTCTATGAAAATAATCTTACTTCATCCAATAGTGCAATAACAACTTTATATGGAACGCCATATAACATGATTTACGCCGCAAATGCAGTTATTGAAGGATTATCAAAATCAGTAAATGTAACACCCTCAGTAAAAGGCCAATTAGAAGGTGAGGCACTTTTTATTAGGGCTTTCAACTATTTCTATTTAGTCAATCTATTTGGAAGAGTTCCTTTAAATCTTAGTACTGATTATAAAGTTAATCAAAATGCTATTCGTTCGTCAATCGAAATTATTTACCAACAAATAATTAATGATTTGATTGCTTCGGAGAAGCTTTTAGGTGATGCTTATATAACTACGGAAAGGATTAGGCCTAATAAATCTGTTGTACAGTCATTACTATCAAGAGTGTACCTTTATTTAAATGATTGGGAAAATGCCGAAAAATATGCTTACCTAGTTATATCAAAAACAAATTCATACAGCTTAGCCTCTTTAGACGCTGTATTTCTCAAAAATAGTTCTGAAACTATTTGGCAATTAATGCCACCATCCAACAACTATAATACTTTTGAGGGAGGAATGTTCATATTAACATCCACCCCACAAATTGTATCATTAAATAAAGATTTTGTAGAAAATGCCTTTGAAGCTAACGATAAGAGAAAAAATTCTTGGATAAAAACGTTTACAGATAATACAGGCATATATTATTATCCCTTTAAATATAAAGTTAAACAATCCACTACCATTACCGAGTATTCAATGATACTTAGGTTAGCAGAGCTATATTTAATACGATCTGAAGCTAGGGCACATTTAAATAAATTAAGTACCGCCATAAGCGATTTGGATGAAATCAGAAACAGGGCTGGTCTCCCACTAATAAAAGACGTCAGTCCGAATATCTCCCAAGCTGATTTAATTTTAAAAATACAAAGTGAAAGGCGAATTGAACTTTTCGCGGAATGGGGCCACCGTTGGTTTGATCTCAAAAGAAAAAAAACCGCAGATGTAGTTTTATCAACGATAAAACCAGCATGGAAATCTACATCAGTTCTTTATCCAATCCCTGACGAGGAAATTAATCGAAATAGAAATATTACCCAAAATGAAGGGTATTAATAAATGTTAGTATGAAAAATTTAATAGCTATTTTTTTAACTATAACATTGTATTGCGGAAAAGTTAATGGTCAATTCAATGAACCAAAAAGTCCAACTTTTTCAGGCACTTTTCAATGTATAAAAGAAACTGTTCCGGATAGTATTTTAATAGTTTCTTACCCACAGACGGTTATGAAAAATAAAACCAGTCGAACTATTAAAATAGATAATAATGGAAACTTTAATTTCAAATTGTCTGAAATAAAAAAAACTTCATATATACGGATGATTGCTTATAACGCAGGTCGTCAAACCATAATAGGGTCATATTTTGTGGAACCTGATGATAATGTCACAATAAAAATAATCGATCATCCTAAGAGAGAATGGCTAGGAGGATTACCTATAGCAATAAATTTTATTGGCAATGGTTCTGAAAAATATGATATGATTGAGAAACTGCAAGATCAATATCAAGAGTATAGAAAGCAATTAAAAACCATAAAATTTGATTTGGTCAATGACACATCAAGTTTATCTTATATCCTTAAAAATGTAACAGACCTTTCAATCAGCTTTGCCCAAAAAAAAGAAAGATTGATAAATGAAAACAAAACAATTAATCCAGACATACGAGTTTTATTAAATAATGAATATGGTATGTATTATAATAGCTGGCTAACTATAATGGAAGGATATATTAATGAATTTAAGCGTTCTCCAAATCTACTTGCCATTGTAAGAGCATATTTTAACAACTATCAAAAGGCTCTATTTGTTGACCCTAGTGAAGTTAGTGTAATATCGCCTATTTATATCCAAACCCTAGTATTGGGTTTAAAATCAAGTATTAAAATAAATGATACCAATGGTAAAATTGATCTAAAAAAGTATTATGATTTAGTGAAAAGCAGCTATTCTGGATTAATACGGGAAAGATTACTTACCGAATTTTTTACAACCCCACAGTCGCTAATTGATATTTCAAATTTTGACCAAAACACTTATGACACATTGGTAGTGGATGCAAGCAAGTTTATTACCAACCCAATGTACAGTAATCTAATTTCAGAAAAAATTAAGCTAAAAAAAGGTGGTAAATTATTTGATGCCGAATTTATAGATCTAAACGGAAATCCTTTTAATACAGCAAATCTAAAAGGAAAAGTTATTTTGATTGATATTTGGGGCGAAGGTTGTACCGCATGTGCAATATTTCATCAAAAGTTCGAAAAAGAAATTTTTCCCGAATTTAAGGATAATAAAGATTTTGTCGTCTTAAGTATAAGTGTTGATACAAAAAAGGATAAATGGCTTAGTGGAATAAAAAGTGGGAAAATGAGTTCAAATCATTATATAAATATTAGCACTGGTGATTTAAGCATAAGACATCCTTTTTTGAAATACTACGGTATTTATGCTATACCTTTTATTTTATTGGTTGATAAAGAACATCGAAATATTGCTAATCTTAGCAGCGTCGGCTTAACTCAAAAGTCCAGTGATATAATAGATATGATAAATAATGCTCTTGGTAATTCCAAGGCTAAATAAGCCATTCACTTAAATAATTACCTTTATTTGAATTTATTAAATAAAGGTAATTATGAATTTTGGACTGTGTTCGTTAAAATAAAAATTATAAGATAATTTTCATATATAGCGACAATAGTATTTCCAATTACTTCAATTTGTCTTGGCTTTAAACCCTTAAATTTAGGGATATAAAAGCTATGGACGTACTGTTTTGAGCTTATAGAATAAACATCAATTGGTTGATTTTGGTAAAAATTTTTAGCAGTTTCATTATCAGCTTTTATGTTTGATAGTATATAAATTAGACCATTGTTTACACAAAATCCTCTGTTTACAATATTAGGAGGTTTTACTTGTTTTGTTTGTATAGCATGCCGTCCATTTTCTAGCTTTAAATCTTCAACACCTAAATTTATTTTTGCTCTATGAATAGTATCTATAGTTTTTATGATTTTGATTTCATGTAAATTCGTATCAAGAATTAGAAATTCTCCCCGATATGCATACAAGTAATAAAGATTTGCTCTTTTAAAATCATATTGAAGCCATCCATCAGTACAAAATATTCCATCAACCTGTTTTGGTAGGGCATATTTCTTAATAGTGGTATTTCCTTGATCGGAAAGTGAGATCTTTTCCAGTACTCTGTTGTTTTGACCATTAATACTTTCCCTTGTTCTTACTACTAAAGAGTTTCTTGAAATAACATGTGCTTGGTCGAAGTCTAGTCCTGTTTGATAAAATTTTGTTTGATTGTCAAATATTAAGAGAATATCTCCTCTTGAATTTTTTATATATGTATTTGTTGGTTGCGTTCTTATTTGTGTGTGTTTTACATTAGCATTAAATGCTTTTGGGACCTCGATTTCAATTTCATTTAACTTTTTCAGGTCAAAATCTGCGCTGAATACAAAAAAAGGATTGTTAAAGTTTCTAAGCTTTATATCGTTATTTGGTATACCAGTTAAAGAATAGAGATTGTTATCTAATTTAAGTGAACTTTTAAGGTCAACTCTAACATCTGCAAAGTGCCTTTCGAACCCATTTTCATTTGAATATCTACTTATCAATGGAGGTATAATAATAATGGCCGACGTTATTAGTATTACTGCAAAGATGATAGCCAATTTTTTCATTATGTCGATTTTAAATGAGCTATTCTTTAAAGAATAGCTCATTAATTTGCAATGCCGATTTAAGGATTGTATTGCGTAACCAGTTGAGTTTTATCAACCCTAGTTGCTGGTGTTTGATTTGTTGGAGAAGTATAAATGTCACCAGAAATTGATGAACATTCTAATTGAGCTTCTTCAATACAATTGAAAACTGGCGTTCCACCTGTTCCATAATATGTATCAGCTTTTACTGTATATGCACCACCAACGGCAACTACAGCTAATACGGCAACGAAAAATAACTTTTTCATGTTTTTATAGTTTTATTTAAGTACCTACTCTATTTCAGGTTTTCGGTTTCTCCTGATCCAAATTGGCCAATAGGAATATTTTTATAACGGAATTTACTCCGTCTTTTTCTCATGTATTTTTGTTTGGATTAAAATTGCAGTAACAGCAAGAACCATAAAAATTATGTTGAATATCAAGTGTTGATCCCAACTCATTTTCTCTAAAACGCCACCGCAGCTGCATGGAATATTATCGGTGAAGTATAAAATGGCAATAATATATGCTGTAAAGAGCGACATAAGACCTAACGAAGCATACAAGGCAAGCATCGTTGTTCTTGGGATCACCAGCATTGTAGCAATGATGATTTCTATTAATGGAACCAGCCAAACTAAAATAAAGGCAAAGTCCGTTATAATGGGCGATTTAGACATTTGTAGCTCCGATTTTTCATAATCTAATAGCTTACTAGAGGCCGCATATAAGAAAAGTATAAAAAAAGCATAACAGATAATATCTACTATTACCTTTTTATTGAATAGCCGTTTTGGTAAAGCCAGTTGATTTTCCATTGCTACCATTATTAGGTCTTTAATTTGGTTACCTGTTTATACCCATATTAACCGAGCATTAACAACATCAAATCTCACTTGAATATTTCTTTAAAAAATGTCCCGTGGGACTTTTTTAAATCAATTATTTTTCGTATTCAAATTAGGAACATCGATATTCCTATGATTTCGGTTGTAAAGAGATTTTTCCGCACAATATCTTGATGGGGTCATCTGTAAAAATGAAGCGCAGATGTGATTGGGCAATATGTTCATTGGGTAGTGTAATGCAAACTGCTCTATCTTTTGTCCATCTTTGAGGGTCATTATCCAAACGCGCCACGTTTCCAATTCCTGTTCTTTCAACATTACATATTGCACGAGATCAACGGTTTCAGGAAACATTTTTATAGAACTAAAATCTTCCTTTTTAATGTAGAGCAGTTCCTCGCCCTGAATAACGACAAATTTTAATTTGGCAGGTTTATTCTGAAAGAAGCTAGCTAGGTCGGTAAATATATTATCTGGCATATAAATTCTTACGACGTTTAAATTGCCACTTTCATTATAGGAATAGCCCGCGATAAAACAGTTTATACTAAACCACGCCCGAATTGCGTAGTCAGGTGGATCTAAAAAGACTGCTTTTGGATTTTCTTGTTGAATGAATAATAATTCTTTTAGAGCAACTCTAAAGGATACGGAAAAAGGTACCCATTTATAAAGTACATCAAGCAACCTATTTATATATCTCGTTCGTCTATCATCTTCCATAAGCGCTAAATCAAATAAATAAACCCTAACCTTTGTTGAAGTGCTGTTTTTCTATTTACTTCTGTTTTTACAAAAATGTGTTGTACATGGTTATTTACAGTACTTTCCGAAATGAATAGTGCATCGGCAATTTCTCTGTAGCTAAATCCCCTGCACAACAAAAGGGCAATTTCCCTTTCTCTTCGGCTAAGGTTAAATAGTGCACAATAATGCTCGAATAGTTCGGCCCTGCCATTTTGCTTTGCCTTTTTTGTTGCAACTTCCAAACGGGTAGCCTTGATGTTTCTGGCAATAAATAAAATACTGATTATAACAAAGCCCAGATTTGTTACCAAAACTTCCACCCACTGGGTTATATTGAAATATGAAAAAGCAGTCATGCAAATCCAGGGGCTTATCGCTGCATATACAGAAGCCATTTCCAGCCAATTATAAGGATATGGTGAGCATTGCCTTTCCTTTATTTTAAGCCTGATGGCATTAAGCAGATCATAAAGAACTAATAATGAATAGATCGCAGGAACTACAAGGCCATAGCTTGTTGCATATCTCAAATCTCCTTTTAATGGATACAGAATGACAAAATAAACAACAAAGGGTGCGAGTAAAAACAAGATCACTCCATATATCGCATGAAATTTCAGGGTATTTAAATTGAAAGCCTTATAAAAGTAGAAAGGGAAATAAGATGCCATTAAAAAACCGCTTCCGTAGGCAATAATATTTTGTAACTGGATAGGGAGGTTAATTTTAGTATCTGGAAAAAGTCCACCGGTTATATTATAATTGAGAAGTAACAATAATAAAACTAAATACCAGAACCTGCGTCTATCCTGCGGATGTGACAGCCAATAAATGAGTTGATAAAAACACATTCCAAATTCTAGAATGCAGAAAACAAAAGTAAGAATGTGTAATTCTGAATTGAACAGTACCATATCTTCGTTTTTTTAAACACTGTTTATTCATTTTTAAGCATATTGTTTTTTAAAAGGAAAAGCTTATAGCCAAAATTCATCTCTCCATATACAGTAAAGCCAAACCGCTTGTACCAGGGCAGGTTTTCCAGAGTAGATGTCTCCAGATAAACGGGTCTGCCCATTTGTTTTGCATCAGCAAGCACCATTTGAAGCATAGAGCTACCTTTGCCCATGCCTTGTTGGTAAGGATTTACGCCGATAAACCACAAATAATAAAATGGTGCAGAGGGATGATATTTTTTTATGTCCTTTTCCCGCTTTAATATTTTGCTAATATTATTCAAGCCAATTACCTGAAAGGCAAGCTTAATATCCCAAAACAAAGATTTAATAGACGATTTCCTTTTATCAGGTAAAAGTACCAGAGCGCAGGCATTTTCATCCTCTGAAAGAAAAACCTTACCATACTTACAACATACCTTATATGCGTATTCCATCAACAAGCGAATACGGCTATAATGCAGAGCATCGTCACAGCATATATAATTTACACTTTTGTTTCGTTCAAATGCCAATAAGAGAATTTTGACAATCTTTCTTTTATGTTCTGTTTTAGATACCATAGGAATACCGAGCTAGGGACTACAAGGAAACCATTGAATTTTTCAATGCACTACGTGATATGTACAATTACTAAAGGAAAATTGGCAATTTTATTACAGAATTTGACCTAAAACATTCGTTATGAATGCTGATTGGTAGTATTAAGATGGTGAATTGTAGATTGATCTATAATCAGGAAAGTTTAAACATTTCAAAACGTTGTTTAAATCCATCAAACCTATCTCTGCTTACCAGTAGTGAGACATCAATATCTAAATTGTCCTTTAGGATTATGTTGGCCTGTTTATTTTTAACCTTTTCATATCCCTCAATAGCCGCAAAGGAAATCATTACAGAGCGGTTGATCTGATAGAAAGATGAACTGTCCAATAACTTGGACAATTCATTTAACTTTAAATCCATATTGAATTTACGTCCATCCAAAAGATATAAATATCCAATATTCTCTTCCCGTTCGAAGCATACCACTTCATTAAGTTCAACCTGGATAATTTTCTTTCCCAACTTGGCCTCTATCTTTTGAGCAAAAAAACGTTTCTGCTCTTTCTGATCATTTAGAAAAGTGATATAGTTTTTCAATCCATCGTTCATTTTTGTGCTATTCCGATAGTTTACAGCAAAAAACCACGCTATATATAATGAGTTCATAAAAAGAACCATCCATCTAACAATAGGAAATTCTATTTCCATATAACCACTTTTACCAAAGTCGTTGTTAAACGCATCAAAATAGGATTTAACAACAGCTACGTCAAGTGCAAGCACCATTACTACTCCAAAAACAAACTGCATCACTATCCGCATCCACCATTTGGTTGTCCACGGGACGTATATGTCTAATTTCTTTGTAGCATAATGTATCCATAACATTAGCAAAAATGTAAAAGGCCAGCTAAAAGCCATTGCCACCTGATAATTAAACTGATGGACTAGTATCAAAACGGGCTTTTTTTGGCTTTCGGTTACAATAAGATGGGCGATAATCAGCGAAATGAGCAGGATAATCGACCAATGGAGATATTTTACTTTATAGTTGTTGTTAATAGCGAGAAATTTAGAATACATATTTAGGTCAATAGGGAAATGAATCGCAAAATTAAGCACTTTTTTTATATCGCTTTTTTGAACACAAAATTGTGACATCTACCATTCGCTAATCAAAAACTACCATTCACCCTTTAGGCTGACAACCTACAGTTCTATTGCTGCTGTTTATAATAGTTTTAGGCCATCAATCATGCCCTGCATATTACCCTAAGCGCATTATACAACTACTAAATATATAATAACATGAGTAAATTCCCTTTAACCACCGCTGGGGTGCAAGACCTAATGAATGAACTGTATGCTCTGCCCCAATCTGAATTGCAACTAGAAGCTGATGCCATTGGTGCTGATTTTCGATTATGGGTCAAGAACCATTTTGAGCTAAGCGAAACCCAAATAGTATATCTAGATGGGATTGATGAAAGATGGGTTAATGACGCTGCCGAAGCAACTAAACATTTTCTTGAAAATCGATTGCCCATCGGATTTTTCAAAGAACAGGCTAAAAAATCAGAAGATGGAGACAGGGGCAAGCTTTTAGACCTTGATAAAAGGAGTATAAGTAGCTTTTCCGAAGAAGAAGGTTATTTGTTGAGTGAAAAATTGACATATACAATCAGTTATCCAATTCTGTAGCCTAAATCACACAAAATATATTAGCTCCTAAGAGCATATAATTTAGCGGAGGTATTCGAAGGAATATGCTCCGCTTTCCTTTTTTATGTCGTCTTAAATTCTTCAACCTGATGTGCATAATTAAAGCTTTTCCAATACAATGATATTTTCAAAACTTCCAATCGGTATCAACAATATCCTTAACTATTGAAGTAGGGCGAAACCACTATTTACAAATTTTGGTTGTTTTGCCCTATTTTTTTCAGGTTGGAGAGTTTACAATTTTGACTTGCAAGACAAGGCCATGTCATTTTGCCACTGAAATTATACATCTTAAAAATCCCTATCATGAACGTATCTTTTAAAATCTTTCATTGGGCTGATGAAATTATTCATCCCAAAGCATTAATAAACGAGCAGATCACTAATGATGAACTTTTAAAATTGGAGAATGGCTTTTTAAACCAGTTAAAAAAGGATTCAGAGCTTATCTTTACTGAAGCCAACTTTTCGAAAAAGCGTATTTTATTCCAGATTAGACAATTGATCAACCTTAGCAATACAATTTATGGCTATTTGTTTCGGTTGTCGCCCGCTTGGAAAAGAAAAATTCATTCCTCTCAATTAAGACAAATCTATTTACGTCTTTTGGATGCTCTGGAAAAAGTAATCGTAAATGTTCAACAAATCATGCCTGAAACATACTTTGAAATTCCTGTCACGTATTATGGAATGTCACTGTTAAAAATGCAAATTAAGAAGGCTGTAGGTAATTTTTCAATCGTTCTACAGCAGTTGCAAATTGACAAAAAATTGTATGATCTACTAATGCGGGACTTTTATATATTTCTAAACAAAAAAGAAATTACAAGGTACGAGATTGATTATATCATAAACCTTATAAAGGAAGTCGAGTACACAAATGTTTTCGATACTTTAGAACTGATAAAGATTTTGTTTTTGCATGGCTTTAATCCCAGGGACTTTTTTTATTACTATACAAGCGACCTAAATAACAGGCTTAAGTCTGTTCCAGATCTTCACGACCAGCTACAAGTAATAATATCCGAGCAAGATCGATTTTATGGGCTGCCTGAAAGTAAATTAAAGATGTTCTCGTCCTTATCTTCGATCGAGGGCCAATTCAAAGCATTTCTTTCCCAAAAGAAACGTAGCTTAAAAGAAGTCATTAATTTACGCAGGGTTATTATTGAAGATGAACAAGGTGCAAAAACAAAAGGCAGACTAAAGGTATTTTTATCGGTACCGCAGCTTAGCTTGTTTATTCGTGTTCTTATTGAAAAAGGTCTATTGCCGAAAGAAAACATTGGCGAATTATTCAATTTCTTTGCAACACATTTTTCAACCCCGCAAACATCTTTTATATCGGCAGAAAGTTTACGTAAAAAATCTACAGACGTAGAATTTTCAACCGCACAAAAGCTAAAAGGCCACCTTATTGGAATGCTTAATTGGCTGAACGAAAATTACAACCTTTCAAATTACAAAAACTCGTAATTTTTTAACTTTTTAAATAGAACATTTAGGCAGGGGGTGACCATTATTTGGTCATCCCCTGTCACTGTTTTAGCCCCTCTCTAATTTTTTGCTTTGTTCCGGGAATGATAGTTAAACCAACATTTTAAGGAACTCTTATGAAGCTGAAAGACCTGTTTTATCTGTTGAAAAATGCTACCGAACAAGGAGTTAACAATGCCCTGTTAGAGAGTGGACAGCTACAGGGACAGCTTTGCAAGGCAGAAGCCTATAGGCTTTTTGGTCGTGGCAATGTGGACCGGTGGATCAGTGAAGGTCTGATAAGTCCAATCCAAAGCAAAGAAAGAGGTTCCAGAAAATCCCTTGACCGGAATAAGTTAGAAGCAATTGCAGCTGCTAGCAACCGGATTACCTATTTGCCTGTGGCAGATAGGCAAGCTACTTCATTTCCCAAAGGTCTTTGACGTATAGGGATGAAGCATTAACCCGCCTAAGAGCCGGGAAATTTTGCGAAAGTGAGGTTAGGTATCTATTCTACTTTTCAGGCTAATGCTGCCTGTTACTGGAATGGATCAAGCACCAATAGCTGAAAACGCATTGGCAGGCCGAGGAGACTATCGTGTATAGTTCCCAAGTGGCCCGTATCGTAGGATACGACGCTAGTAGTCCCGAATTAATAAACCGGCAAAGCGGATTATAGCGGGCTCGTTACCCGTTGCCGGTTCTCCAGGGAAAATTCTATTCCCTATCCCATTTCTATTAAGCTAAATCTTTATGAATATTTTATTAACCGATCACCAGCTTGGAATATTATTACGCGATGCTGCCGAAATGGGTGCCAAACTCGCGCTTTCCAGAACCGGAAAGATCAAACCCTATCTGAATAAGTCCGAGGCTTTTCGCCACTATGGCCGAAAGAACATTGAAAGGTGGATCGATCAGGGGTTAATTACCCCACGAAAAGACGGCGACCAGTCTGCTGCCTGGCGCATTGATCGTATCGAAGTAGAAGCAATCCGAAAATCGCTAGATGCCATGCTATACATCTGAACCATTTCCCATTAAACTTAAATAAGACCATGAATACTACATTTTTAAATGCGGGTTCCATTAGGGAACAGGTACCCCTATGTGCATTGCTAAATCACTTGGGGCACAAACCAGCCAAAATCAATGGCGTTGAACATCATTATTTTAACGTGTTAAAAAGTGCCGAAAGCAAGTCAACTTTTGTTGTAAATGACCAGTTAAATATCTGGTATGACCGTTTGACAAAGAAAAGTGGCAATGTAATAGATTTTGGCATTGCCTATTGGCCTGATCTTAATTCAGACCAGGTGACAGAAAAAATCAGCCAAATTTTTCAAATATCAAAACAACCTACTGAAATTCAAACAACAAACGGCAGGAGAAAAAGGCTTGCCGTGAAAATTCCTTTCTATCATATTGAGGAAATAAAACCTGTTGGGTGTAATATCGAAATTACGGCTTACCTGCAATCGCAAGGATTATGGGAAATTTCAATAGGTCATTTAAAGGAAGTCTACTATTATGTGGTAGACGAAAAACGCAGGCGTAAGGAATTTTTCGCAGCCGGGTGGCAGAATGAAAACGGCGGTTGGGAAGTTAGGGGAAAAAATTTTTCGGGCTGTCTGGGGCATAAAGGGATGACTTTTGTTCCTGGTAGCGAAAACAGCCTGATCTTGTTTGAAGATTACCTTGGCTATCTAAGCTGGAAGTATGCAAATAAACTGCCTGGCCCCAGTATATTGATTTTAAATTCCCCGGAATTTTTAGAAGCCGCAAAAAAGAGGATTGCCAAATTTCATGAAGTCGCAGTTTTCTTTGGAAAACAACATCTGAATGCAGAGCTCTTATCTGCTATTGAGGGGATAAATCCACCTAAAATTATTGTTTCGCCATGACAGGGTTTTTAGATATGTCAACATTGGAAAATATTTCCATTGTCGATTTTTTATCCCGTTTGGGCCATCAGCCCGTAAGGAAGATTGGCAGGGAACACTTTTATCATAGTATGCTCCGGGAAACCAAAAAAGATACTCCATCTTTTACGGTTTGGGATGCTGGCGGTAAGTGGATTGATCGCGGTGGTCCTGGGCAAACAAATATTAAAGGAGGTGGTATTGTGCAGTTAGGTTTGGCATATTGGCCCCAATTAACCTTTGTTGAAGTCCTGCACAAAATTAAAGAAGTCAGTAACCTGGATACCTCATTGATCCTTGAATATATACCACCAGTAAAGTACGCCCATGAAAAGGAAGAAGAAGGCTACAAATTTGAATTGGTAAATACCAGGCCAATAGGCTCAAACTATGTACTTACCCAATATCTCAAATCAAGGGGCATCCTAGACGTAGCAAAAGGTTATCTAAGCGAGGTTTATTACCGACATAAAGGCGGAGCGGGAGATCAGCGAACATTTTACGCTATTGGCTGGCAAAATGAACATGGCAATTGGGAATTTTCTAATGCAAAGGGTTTCAAGAGCAGTGTTGGTGCGAAAGGGATTTCTGTAATTAATGGAAACCCGGATCATGTGGTACTGTTTGAGGGAAGGTTTGATTTTTTGAGTTGGCTAAAAGAAAAACAGCCTCATATTATGCCTACAGTCATCATTTTAAACACGATAGTTTTTTTGGATAAAATCATTAAACGTATTAGTGATGTTCTAGTGGTTGACGTTTATTTTGACCATGACGGACCGGGAAGGAGGTCTACCGCTCAATTATTGAAGGAGATACCCCATGCCGTTGACCGCTCTTATGAATATCAGGGCTACAAAGATTATAACGAAAAAATAAAAAAGGAAATGGAGCCGCCCGATTACGCCCAGACGTCCGCAGATCAGGAAACAAGGAGTTTTGGAACAAGTCCGAAACGTTAGCTTTACTCAATCTATCAGACTGTTTGAATAAACAGATATATAAATATCCAGTCTATTGTATAGCCATCTAACCATTTATTTAATAATCTAAATATATAACTATATGGATATCTACACATTCCTTAAAGCATTGCTTTGCTTGCCTATCTATCTATATATATGGATAGATGACAATACAGCCAAGCAACTATACCAATATCTGCCAATATGGATTTATTGCTATCCCTTTATTCCTATACCTGTTTATCCGTTAATATGGATATATGTTTATTTTATTAATAGCTCTCTAATAATACAAACCGTTATCTAAACAGATATTGGGTCGTAGTTTAAAACCTGTTCTTATATATGGCTAACGAAATATTAGCCTTAGATACACCAAAAAGTGTCTTTCCCATAAAAACGGTATAACGGCATCTTTTTGTTTTGTTTTGGGCAAGTTGTGTTTTTGTCCGTACAGCCCGCCTTCGGCCTGGGCTGACGACAAAAACGAACTTGCCTTAGCCTGCCTAACCCCGTTGGGGAAAGGCAGTGCTAAGGAAGAAAAAAGGTCGCAACTCCCTTTTTTTCCCGCAAAGCGCCAAGACAACCGCCATAAAAAATTACCCTCAAATTTTTAACCCTAAAAATTCAGTGTATGTTATTTAACCATCCTCTTAGATCAAGGGTAGGCATGGAATTGCTATGCCCATTTATCACTCGCAAATGCACTACCAATTATTTTTTAATAGGAGCATTCTATGTTTAGGCATGGGAGCTTGTTTAGTGGCATTGGCGGTTTTGACATCGCTGCCACTTGGGCAGGTTGGCAAAATGTGTTTTCAAGCGAGAAAAACCCTTTTTGCAAAACCATTCTTCAATATTACTGGCCTAACATTTACCATTATGACGACATCTTTAAATTCGATGCAACTAAGTTTAGAGGAAGCGTTGACATCATCAGCGGAGGTTTCCCCTGCCAACCATTCAGCCAGGCAGGAAAAAGAAAGGGCAAAGCGGATGACCGCTATCTCTTCCCAGAGGCTTGCAGAATTATTACAGAAGCACGACCTAAGTGGATCGTTCTTGAAAATGTTGCTGGATTGTTCAGCATTCTCGAACCAGACAGTTTATCTGAAATGGAAATCAAAGCGGTTGAGCTTTTTTGTAAGGACTACGACCAGCAGACGAACAGCACAATTATCAGGCTCCAACGAAGAGTTATCGCCAGCATCATTTCAGAAATTAACGGTGCAGGATATGTATTACCGCAGCTTAAAGATGGAACGCCAATCGTTTTGTGTATTCCGGCTGCTGCCATTAACGCACCACACCAAAGGGACCGGGTCTGGTTTGTTGCCCACACCGACTGCTACGGAAATAAGCAATCAGGCAATGACAAAAAAACAGGTAGAACAAGGCAGGGAGCTGGCAGATCGAAAAAGCGAGAAGGGCAACGGCGGGCAGGTATCCTTGACGGACTTCCTGATCTATTATACCCTAAAGGCACAATCTCCAACATATCCACTGATGGAGGAAAATATGCCGGTATTGATATTGCGCCGCCTGTTCCGGGTGCTTCCAACGGCAGAGCAAATTGGCAAAACGAAGTTCCCAGCTGGGAAACATGGCCAACTGAACCCCCGTTTTGTGGCGGAAATGATGGGCTTCCCCTCGAATTGGACGGAATTACCTTTTCTGCATGGCGAGCCGAAAGCGTAAAAGCATACGGCAATGCAATTGTTCCGCAAGTGGCCTTAGAAATCTTTCGGGCCATCGAAAAAGCAGACAGTTCAATTTAAAGCTAAAAGAAATATGGCAAAGGATGAACTCCCCACACGAAAAATACGTCGATTTGAATTGAGATTGAGCGAACCTGAACTTCATCAGTTTCTCGAACTGGAAAAATCACTAGGCATAAGCCGCGCGGATATTGTTCGTATCAGGGTACTTAAAAATTCCACAAAGATGCTTGTGAACGCCAAAGACCTGATGAAACAGCTTGATCTTATCGGCGCCGAACTGGGACGGTCCGGCAACAATATCAATCAGTTGGCAAGACATGCCAATGTGCTTCACAAACGAGGAATGCTTGGGCATGAGGTGACGACTGAATTTAATAGCCTTTTTACGGAGTACGTTAAAGTTCAGCAGGAGCTTGAAAAACTGTTCCGACAGATTATACGGCTAATGAAAGGTTAACTATGATTGTAAAAATACTATGTCCATCTGCCACATTTAAGGGCATAAGTTACAATACCGATAAAATGGAAAGCGACAAAGGCGAACTGATGAAGGTAGAAAACTTTGGGGCATTACAGGCTTTGGAACATTTGAGACCAAGAGATTACGTTAATTACCTTGAAGCACGTTCTGCAACAAGTGCCAGGATTAAATACCCCCAGTTTCATGCCGTTTTGTCCTGTAAGGGAAAATCACATACCAAAGAACAACTTACCGAGCTTGCAACAAATTGGCTTAAGGGAATGGGCTATGAAAAGCAGCCCTATATGCTGGTATTCCATAAAGATACAGCCAACAATCACATTCACATTGTTTCTACCCGTATTGATGAAAATGGCAAAAAGATCAATGACAGCTACGAAAAGATAAGGGCCTATCAGGTGCTCAACCAATTGATGGACCTTAACGAAAAGAAGCAGATAGATAATGACATAGAAAAGGCCCTAAGCTATAATTTTTCTACAAGGCCCCAATTTATGATGCTTTTGGAATGCCAGGGATACAGTTTGCAACTTGATGGTGATAAATACAAAATTTCCAAGTATGGCGTGCAGCAGGCAACTGTCGACCTGGCTTTGGTTGATGCACGAAGGAAAACCTATAATAAGGATATTGACAGATTGGCTCAGCTTCGGGCGATAATAGAAAAGTATAGTAAAATTCACAATCCCGCCGTTGTTCCGCTTTCAAAACCTGTACCTAAGGGAATGATTGCCAAACCGACAGGCTACACTTCTGATCTTGCCGAGGAATTGTCTGCAAAATTAGGGCTACAGATACTTTTTCATGGTCAACCCAGCATGCCACCTTATGGCTATACAATAATCGACCATTCGCGTAACCATAAATCTGTCTATAAAGGTGGTGAACTTATGCCATTGGAAAAATTGATAGATCCAACAAAATTTCTTGGCAATAATTTTCAGAAACCCATAATAGAAATGATACAATCGGTGGAAGCCGAAAGAGATATTGAAGGTTTACCCGCGCAGTCTATCGTTCAAACAGATACAGCATCATCATTTACTGGTGAATACGAAGCAACGTCTTTTCTACCAGAAATCAGCCTTGATCTTGCGGATGATATTGATGATGAGGCCATTCTTGGCAGAAACCGTCAACGCAAGCGCAAGGCTAGAACAAATACAAGATAATTCCCACAAATATTCTATAAACAACTTATCAGAAAGATTATGGTCATTTTAATAGGAAATCAAAAAGGGGGTGCAGGTAAAAGCACGCTCACACTACTTTTTGCAAACTACCTTACACAGGTAAAAAAAAGAAAGGTAACAGTGTTGGATATGGACTATCAACAATCCATATCCTCAAAAGCTGAAAAGGCAAAAATTTTGGAAAATGAACCCCTTTATGATGTCGTGCCTGCTGAACTTAAAATCTTTCCATCCCTACATAGTTCCCTTACCAACCGGGCGGGTGAAATTATAATAATAGACCTGCCCGGCAAAATGGATGATGACGGCCTTTTGCCAGTCTTTGCAGCCGCAGATGTCGTAATCTGTCCGTTTGCATACGATGAATTTACAGTAGATTCTACGATCCTTTTTGCAATGGTCCTGCGTAAGATTAACGATCGAGCTCCATTTATCTTTATTCCAAACCGTATTAAGAATACCGTAAAATATGAAACGCGTTCGGAGATAGAAAAGGTCATTCAGCGATTTGGTGTTATTGCTCCAGCCCTTGCCGATCGTGTAGATTTTCAGCGGATAAGTACGTTCCAAACTCCCCTAATCCTTATGCCAGTTGTGCTTCCGGTTCTTGATCATATTTATAACCAGTATATCGATTGGGAGGAAAAAACATGAACCAGATTAAAACCCTTGCAGACGAATTAAGGGAAACCATAAAAAAAGACGAAAATTCCAAGTCTGCCAGCCAATCAAAAGGCCTTTCAACCAAGAGAGAAAAACCATCAGCAAAAAATGCAATTCCTATTGATCCACCTCTGGAAAAGCTGTTTGAAAGCATGCTAAGATATGAACTAACGGGAAAAGAAAAACTGTTGATACGGCTTGATGACAAGACAACCTTCCTATTGAAGCAGCTAAAAATTGCCAAATCCATTGACATGAATAAACTAATTGCTTATAGCCTGCAATATTTTCTACAACAGCATCCCGAACTAATCCAATACATCAAAGAAAACTTTAAAACAATCGAATTATGAACTGGAACCAATTTATCCTTTACCTTTTGGTAGCTTATTTTATTTATTACCTGATAAATATATTGCTTGATCTGTTAAGGCCCAGACCAATGTATGCGGAAAATTCGGGTCAGGAAGAACTTACCTTTTCCGAGGAGCACCAACCCGAAACCGTTGTTGAAAATGAAGTAAACAGAGAAGAGAAAAAATCTAAGGTCGCCAGCCCAAAAAATAGGCAGGCTATCTCTTCTGGCCCAATCCATGCTACGGGCGGAGTAAGTCTAAAACAGCTTTTTTCATTGGCGCAATCAGACCTGATCGAATTTACCAAAACCATTCCTTATTAAGGCAGTAATGCAGTTCGAAACATTTCTAAAAAAGACAACTTCGGTTGTCTTTTTTTTTGGCCTGCCTTTATTGGGTATTTGCCAAACGCCACCAGGTATAGGCGAGTTTTACAGCGCCAGTGGCGAGGTCCACCGCTGGTATTTCAGCTTATCCGATATGGTGCTCGTACTGGGCGCGATCAGCGGTATGCTTGGGGGCCTGCGTGTTTACTCTAACTGGCAGTCCGGCAAACATCACATCGATGCCCAGGTCATGGGCTGGTTCTTTTCATGCCTTTTCCTTTCTATTCTAGGGGCAGTTCTCAAAGCCCTATTCGGGATACACTAATCAGCCATTTCAATTTTTTCACTTTTTAATTTCTTAATCTATGACAGTAAAAAATCAAAGACTGTTCGCAATTGCCATGCTTTCATTGCTGGCCCAATCTTCTTTTGCCCAAGGTGGCGGTTCTACGGGCATCAATGCCGCAACCTCTTCGCTGACCAGCTATGTTGATCCGGTTTCAACCCTGATCCTGGCTATCGGTGCAGTGGTCGGTCTGATCGGTGGAGTACGTGTGTACATCAAATGGAATGCAGGCGACCAGGACATCAACAAGGAACTTATGAGCTGGGGCGGTTCCTGCCTCTTTCTGGTTCTTGTATCTGTGGTCATTAAAGCCTTCTTCGGTGTATAATGGTGCCTAGATATTCCATTTATAAGGGGCTCCAGAAGCCCCTTATTTATCGTGGCTTTAAAGGAAAATTTATTTACTGGGGCATAGGTTCCCTGGTCGGCGGTCTTGTTGTCGGTAGCCTTATCGGGGCGCTTACCAGCATGTACCTGGGCGGCTTCCTTACCATTTTGCTGATCTGCTCCGGGCTTGGCTATACCTTCTATCGCCAAAAAGACGGCCTACATAGTAAAAACCGCTACAAGGGGGTCATTATCCACCCAGTTCAATTAAAAATCACTTATGCAACGAGAAAGAAAAACAGCATTTAAAATGCCCTATGCTGGCATTGATGCCTATAATGGTATGCAGCTCCTATACGGTGAGAAAGGGGAATTTTCGGTTATCCTGCACATAGATAACCCTGTTCTTCAATATTGTGCCGATCCCGAAGCCTATACAGCTTATCAAAGTGTACTTCTTAGTATCATCAAGATTTTGGGTGAAGGCCATATTATACAAAAACAGGATGTCTTTATCCGTAAAAAATATAAGCCGATACCTACTGATGAATTTCTTCAGCAAAAATACCATTCCCATTTTGAAGGAAGGGAATACACCGATATTAAGACCTATCTTATCATTACCCGCCAGGTTAAGAAGGGCGCATTTTACACCTTTGATAAAAAGATACTTGCTGATTTTTTCCAGAATATAGGAAAGGTATCTGACCTGTTGGCTGGTGCAGGATTTAGCCCCCAATACCTTGCCGAAGCGGAAATCAACCGTTATGTAAGCAAGGTGCTTAGCATGGAGTTTGCCTCTCCAACAATAGCCCTGAACAATATGCGCTGCAACGACAGCCAGCTTAACCTTGGCGATGCAGTTATCAGATGCCTAAGCATCGTGAATACCGATGCGGTAGAACTTCCCGAAAAAGTCGGCGCCTACACAGAAAAGCAGGATAACAAAGGCATGAGGGATTTTCCGGTAGACAATCTCTCGTTTTTGCATCAGGTCCCCGGCTATAAGGTGATAATCTATAATCAGCTTTTGGAAATACCGTCACAGCAAATGACGCTCAATAAGCTGGAACTGAAAAGAAAACGCCATTCCGGTGTGCCAGATCCTGCCAACCTGATGTGCGTGGAAGACATCGATATGCTTTTGGTCGATGTGGCAAGGGAAAATCAGCTATTGGTAAATGCGCACTACTCATTCATTGTTTGTGCAACGCAGGAAAACATTGAAAGGGCTACCAATTATATAGAGGCCGCACTTTTCCAGCAAGGTATCATTCCGTCAAGGAATGCCTATAACCAGTTGGAGCTTTTCCGTTGCGCATTGCCTGGCAATGGTGTTGAACTACAGAAGTATGATTGGTTTTTAACAACGGCAGATGCCGCATTATGCCTGTTTTTTAAAGAAGCCCTGGTTAAGGACGAGCCATCTGATTTTCTGATCCGATTTACTGACCGCCAAGGGGTGCCGGTGGCAATAGACCTATCTGATTTGCCCATGCGTACAGGGCGCATCAACGCTCGCAATCGGTTTTGCTTAGGGCCATCAGGTGCTGGAAAATCCTTCCTCATCAATGCGCTGGTTGAACAGTACATGCTTTATAATATGGATGTGGTTATTGTAGATACGGGGCATTCATACTCCGGTCTGTGCTCATACTATAATGGTAAATATATTACCTGGTCGGAGAAGAAACCAATCACAATGAACCCTTTTGCGATTGCCGAAAGTGAGTACAACATCGAGAAGAAAGATTTTTTATGCACCCTGATAAGCTTGCTGTGGAAAGGTGCCGAAGGCACGGTAAGCACCGTGGAGCGCGATGTCATCTCAAACGTAATTTCAGGGTACTATAGCCAATATTTCAACCCGGAAATCAATGAAGAAAGCAAAGTATCTCAACTAAATTTTAACTCATTCTATGAGTTTGCACTTGAAAGGATACCAGAGATCAAAAGAGAAGAAAAAATACCTTTTGAGCTTGACGAGTTCCGTTACGTTCTAAAAAAGTTCTATCTGGGCGGAGAATTTGATACCATTCTCAATGAGGCTACGGATAAATCGCTGTTTTCCGAGCGGTTCATAGTCTATGAAATTGACAATTTGAAGGAGAACAAGGTTCTGTTTCCAATAGTAACACTTGCCATAATGGACGTTTTCATCCAGAAGATGCGGCACCGTTCTTCGCAGCGTAAAGCCCTTATAATTGAAGAAGCCTGGAAAGCGATAGCATCCCCATTGATGGCGGGCTATATTCTTTATCTCTATAAAACGGTTAGAAAATTTTGGGGCGAAGCAATTGTTGTTACCCAGGAACTGGGAGACATCATAGGCAATGCGGTGGTTAAGGATAGCATCATCATCAATTCGGATACTATCTTTCTGCTTGACCAGAGCAAGTTTAAAGAAAACTACAAAGAGATAGCCAAGCTCTTATCCATTACCGAAACCGAGCAGAAGAAAATATTTACCATTAACAATCTCGACAATAAGGAAGGCAGGGCCCGTTTTAAGGAAGTTTACATTCGCCGGGGCGGTACGGGGGAAGTGTACGGGGTTGAAAATTCTATTTACCAATACCTTACCTATACTACTGAAAAGCCCGAAAAAAATGCAATAGAGGTATATGTTAAGGCTAAAGGCAACTACCAGGATGGATTGGAAACATTTGTTACTGATCTTGAAAAAAGTGGCCTTGCACTCGAAGCGTTCGTGCATCAGGTTAATAGTACGGGTCTTCCGGTTAACTCTTTTGTTGAATATTTTAAACCCGATTTTATATGAAAACAATCCTATTAATAGCCGGGCTGTTCCTTACGGGATGCCCTGTATTTGCCCAAATTTATGTTGATCCCGCAACCGCTGGTGCAATGGCAGCACATTCAGGGGTTATTAATGGGCAGCTCAACAGAACAAATGATAACCTTACCCTGATCCAGCGTGGCCAGCTAGCCGTTACCGGACAACTGGTCATTGTAAACGACCTGCAGCAGCAGATCTATAGGGGCCTAAGCGAGGTTTCCGCTGCGGTAAGGTCCTTGTTGGCCATTCAGGATATAGCGGAAATCAGCGTAGACATTGTTATGGATGTTAACAAAGCGGTTGTTCTGGCACAAAGCAATCCAGCTCTGCTACTGTTTGCCGAAAATGGTGCCCGCGAGTTTAAGCGACGTGGAACGGCCCTTGCAGTGGAGGTCAGCTCTTTTGTTTTACAGGGAGGTTTAAATAATCTCATGGATTCTGGGGAACGCGCAAAACTGCTCAACCGGATACGAACGGAACTCATGATCTTGCGTGGCGTAGCCTATGGGATGCAAAGAACCATGTTCTGGGCTAAGCAGCGAGGCATCCTAAACTCGCTCAATCCCTATGCAGGCTATATCAATATTGACAAGCAGATTGCCGATGACATTATAAGGAACGCTAAATACCTAAAGCAATGAGAAAGACAGTATTTATAGCCATTATTTTTTTTGGCTTTTCGGTTAATGCTTACTCGCAGCTCAACGTCGAGCTTTTGCACCAGCTGGTTTCAGAAAGTAAAAGCGAACACAGCAGGCAGGATGAGGCAAAGAACAAGCAGGCTGTTACATCTGCCAATGAAGAGGTTAACAAAACGCAAATGGGCAAGCTGAAGACCAAATACAGGGAATTGCAAAGCCGCTTTCATACCATCGGTCTAGCAATAGATGTGGCGCAGATCGGTTTAGAGGCCAGTCCTTTGGTTTCAGAGATCATCAGGCAACAAGGCATCATTTATAATTTGGCTACTGACAACCCTCTCCTGATTGCCATCGCCCTGCAAACCGAAATTGATCTGGTAGACAGGGCTAAAATGCTCGCCAACTATATTGCGGGACTTGCCTTGAGCATCGGAGAAATCAACCAGATGAAAGCAAGCGATAGAAAAATACTGTTTTCCCACGCTCTTAACGAGCTCCGGCTTATCGAAGGTGCGAGCAAAGGCTTGGCAATCTGTATGCAACAGGCCAATTATAAACGTTCGCTCGATCCCTTTAAAGACTTTATAAACCGGGACAAGCAGCTGATCGATGACATTATTAGAAATGCGGACATTTTAAAGAACAGTAAGCCATGAAGCCACATATAATATTAATATCCCTATTAATTTTTGGTGCAACTGTAAAATCGTTCGGACAGAGGATTGTTTTCGATAGAAATCATTTCAATATCGTAAACGAGAATGGTGCAGTCCGCTTGGCCGCAGAAAACACGCACAACGGGTACCTGAATACCATACGTAACGGACTGGACGATATTAATATCAATATCGGATCGGTGGTTATGGTGCAGACCCTTATACGCAATTCACTTACCCAGGTCAACCAGGCACTTAAAAGCGGAATTGCAGTGTACCAGATAGCAGAAATAAGCAACGAGATCATTCGTGAAAGCAATAGCATGATTTCCATCGCGGGGTCGGAACCTTATCTGCTTCTTTTTGCCGAAGACGTAGCAAGACAAATGAAAACAAGAGGGATTAACCTGGTAAGCGAAATATCGGCATTCGTTTTAAAAGAGGGCAACAATGTGCTTATGGACTTTGAAAAGCGAGATGCGCTGTTGCGTAAGATCATTTTAGAGCTAAAGGTGATAAGAGCATTATGTTACAGTATGGGCAAATCTATGTATTGGGCAAAGATGAACGGAGTACTCAAAATGGCAAATCCATTTCGGGATTTCGTCAATCAGGATATGCGTATTTCCGGCGAGATCATAAATAATATTAAATATCTAAAAAATTAAGCAATGAAAAATTACCTTTTAGCAATACTGCTTTCCTGCCTGTTGCTACAAACTTCAGCACAGAAAACAATAAGGGATAAACATATCACCAATCAACAGGAACGCATGGTGTTTAAACAATGGGACAGGAACAAATTCACCCCCACCAGCGGGTTTTTAGGGCTTAACCCCGAATATTGGCTTACCTGGGCATGGCACCCGGATTACCCAAAAAAGGATTTGCGCCCTTTGGGTCCAATAGGCCCACAAACCCAACGCCTTGCCTTTGCAGCAGCAATGCAGAATACGGTCAATGCCTATAAGCTACATTCCGATACCTTAAGGAATACCGCCCTGACAGAAGCTTCAAACTATTCAGCTGTCTTTTCAGAAATTGATCCGCTTTGGCAATTATACTATAGGCATGAATTTGAACCCCTATTAAACCAGAGCGATAATACCCTATTAAATGGCGTAGCACAAAAAGAAAAGGATTACCTGGTACGCACAGGTGTATATGAATGGTATCGTACAGAAGCTGCCGCAATCCGCGAAAGACTTGAAGCCGCCCAAGCCTCGACATTAGACCGGGGATCAAGGATAATCGCCTATCACCGCCTCTTTTTGGAGTATAGAAAAATACAGGCTTCCTGGGAGGCCAAGAAGCAATATTCCCGAAAGTTACTTTCTCTTAGAGGGACGGCGAATAAAATGAAAACCAGGGAAGATCCTATTGTCCAAGATCAGGGCTATCGAACAGACAGGCAGATTGCCAACGACATATTGGCCAAATCCAAACTTTAAACCAGCAAGATGAACATATTAAATTTATTGACCGGCACTGCCGGTTTTTTTGTGCAATCAGGTTCCGGTGATGTACCGGACAGCTTTAAAAAAACTTTCAATTTTTTGCAGGGCAATGGCGTGTATGAAGAGGGCATGATGCACTTTTTGAAGACAATGAAAAATACGATCTGGACACATTATGATGCCTTTATTGCGGATGCACAGGCATTGGCCGCCATATTCATGCTCATTTTTTTTGCCGTCAAATCCTATGAAATGATGTCCGGTGACAAGAAAATGGAAATCATGCCATTATTGAGGCCATTTGGATTGGTGATGGTCATTCTCTGGTGGTCCACATTTACCAGGGTGGTTGCATATCCCACTGATCTGATTGCAAACAAGACCGAGCTTATGTTTGAGGGAAGCCAGATACAGGTTAATAACCTGCGCATGGAAAGGGCCCAGCTTATGGTTCAGGTCGCAGACCAGTTGCTTACAGTGCAGGCACAGACCGAAACGGCGAAACAGGAAGCAGATACATGGTACGAAAATGCCTGGGAAAGCGTAAAATCTACTGTTAAAGAAGGTTTTGCCGAAGTCTGGAACCCTATAGTCGAGCTCCGAAACCGCATGCAGGTCGGTCTTCAACTTCTGGCTACTTCTATTCTGGAAACACTTGCGCTTTGGATTTTGCGCATTTGCGTTTACATCATCTTTATTATACAGATTATCTTTTCAACCATTCTGATTATTCTGGGTCCATTTTCGGTAGCGATCAGTATTCTTCCTGCTTTCAGGGACAGTTTCAGTACCTGGGTAGCACGGTTTATTTCTGTGAACCTGTATACGGGCATTGGTTTTTTGGTTCTTTATGTTGCTTCGCTATTCCAACATTATGCGATGGAGGCCGAAATCAGCCGTTACCGGGAACTGGTCGGCAGTTCTGGCGAAAGCTTTGAAAAGCTTGGTTGGTTTGCGGGCAATGGCCTTCTTTCCTTTGGGATGGTAATCGTAACCTTTCTGATCGGTGGCCTGACCATGCTTACCGTACCAAGCATCAGCACCTGGATCGTTTCTACATCAGGCATCAGCTCTGCCACATCAACAATGGGCCGAGGCGCATCAAATCTTTCAAGAATGCTAACCAAAATGATGAAATAATGATTATCAAAAATATTGAGGCCAAGGTTCGCCTGGCTACATTCCTCTGTGCCGGCAGTTTTATATTGACCGCCTTCATTGTCCTTATGGTTTCTTTTTTTGCCTACAGGCAGGTTTCTGATGCCCGTAAAACCGTATATGTTCTGGATGCAAACAGTGTTCCGCTGCTGGCAAGGCAGACCAGCGTGCAATTAAACCGGGCTGCGGAATATCGTTCACACATCAACCTGTTTCACGGTCTTTTCTTTTCTCTAACTCCTGACGATAAATATATCGAGTATCAGATGAAGAGGGCAATGTACCTGGTTGATGAAAGTGGGGCGCTCCAATACAATAACCTAAAAGAAAAGGGATTCTTTAACTCCATACTTTCTTCCAGCGCGGTATTGACCATCCAGACCGATTCCATCGTCGTCGACGAGGCCAAAAAGTACTTCCGCTATTATGGCAGGCAAAAAATCGACCGCAGAAGTTCTACGATTATCCGTTCGCTGGTAACCGAAGGTTATCTCAAAGACCTTGAAACAAGGTCCGATAATAATCCCCATGCGGTGCTCATTACCCGCTGGAAAACACTTGAAAACAAAGATCTTGAAAATGTACAGAAAAACTCATTTTAAACCCGATAAGGCGCTTTGGAAAGAAATTTCAAAGGAGTTCGCCATTTATTTTGCCCGCTTCGGCAACCGGACCAGGCATATATGTGAAAAGTACCCAAAACAGATATTCTTTACTATGCTTGGCACTATGCTGATTTCCGGCATACTAGCATTTACGGTTATGAGGGTCAAAAAGGACGAACCATCGCAATTGCTTGCGGGTACCGCCGCTCCAATAACACAGGGCCTCGGTCAGATACTTGGTGCAGGCCAGGCGCTAAAGAAAGTTCTTGACCTGCAAAACGAGATCAATATGGTGCTTCAAAAAGATACACTAACTGGCGCCGATAGCCTCATCGTAAAAGATGCTATTGGTCAACTGGAAAAAATTCATCGACAACTCAATGTCAAATAAACCAATAATTATGAAAATCAATTTTAAGCAACCGCGTTACATGCTTCCGTTGATACTTCTACCATTTTTATGCCTTTTCTTTTATGTGTGGAAAAGCAGTTTTGGCAAGGAGGTACCTGTAGCCGAGAAAGGAAACGCACTTCAGGAAAATTTAGCAGACGTGTCCGATGGTGTAAAGAACAAAGGAATTGAGGATAAGCTTGACGCGTATCGTAAACAATATAAGGATGCAGACGGCTATACCGCAGTAGGTGGTATCGGTGAAGAACAGGCAATTAAACAGCAGGTACCCGATCTTTACAACCAGATGGAAAAACGTATGCTGGATTCCATAGATAAGGAAATGAAAAGGAAATTTGGAACAACGGCCAACGAACCGCCTAAACCTCGCTCAACTTTTCCAGATGCGGGCCCCAGGCGAAACAATACGAGGGTCTATGATGCAGACCGCGATCTGGCAACAGCTCTTTCAAAATTAAAACAACAGCCAACAGGAAATACCAATAGTTCGGTAACGTCAGCCAATACGGGGCAAACTGACCCAATGAAGATTTTTAGGGAACAGATGAGCTTGATCGACAGCTTGGGTAAAGCAAACGACCCCGATTACAAAGCTGAACAGGCAAGGAACAAGGCAATTGCACAGGCGGAACGCGAACAGAAAAACCAAAAAAAACTAAGTGTCTCCAAAAGCACTGGCTCCATTGAATATTTTAATACCATTACTCCAGATAGCGAGGAAAGCTTTATTCGTGCAATTGTAGACCAGAATATTACTGGCTATGCTGGTTCACGCCTGCGCATCAGGCTATTGGATGACATCACCGTTGGGAAATTCCTCGTAAAAAAGGGAACATACCTTTATGCACAGATTGCGGGTTTCAGTGGGCAAAGGGTCAATCTTACTGTTACTTCAATCTTTCAGAACAATAATATTCTCCCAATCAGATTAGACGTTTACGATAATGACGGTTTGCCTGGGCTTTACGTTCCGGCATCAGCATTCAGGGAGTTTTCAAAAGTTTTGGGCAGTGATGCAAGCCAGGGCATGACCATTCAGCAACAGGCAGAGAACAATAACCAACTGGTCATGAGCCTGCTTCAAAAGATGTTCCAGTCTACCACCACCGCTGTAGGAAAACTGATACGGAGCAATAAGGCCAAGCTGAAATACAATACACAGGTCTATCTCATTGACCCCGAAGAACTAAAAAACAAGCAGAACAAATATTAATCCCACATTCATATGAAGAAACTAATTTCTTTCCTAATGGCAATTCTATGTACTTGCCATTTGCTTTTTGCGCAGCCAAATAGCGGAGTGAACCGTACCGATCTTCCAGACATTTTTATCAGTAGTGGCAGCCCCTTGCATTTTATTTCGCCTGAACCGATCCAATATGTTGATATTTCATCGCATGCTATTGCTGGTGATCTGCCATTGAAGAATTTATTGCGTATAAAATATATAGCCGATACAGCTATCAATAAACACTTAGCAAATAGCTATCTTGGTATAGTAACCATCGTTGGCGAAAGTTTCATAGCGCAATATAATCTGCATTTTATTGATAATCAGACATTCCCTTTTTTATCCCAGATAAATATATTGCCAGAGCAAATGAGGCTCCTCGACGTTCCCGGAATGACCTTAACGTCAAAAGAAATGTATGTTTCCGCCATAAGGCTTCTAAATTCACCAAAGAACAGGCCAATAAGGAAAAGCAAGGATTTCGGAATACAGGCGCAGCTTAATAATGTTTTTACCGCCGGGGACTATGTTTTCCTAGATATAACCTATCATAATTCTACCAATCTTTCTTACCAGATCGATGAACAGCGCTTCAAGATTGAAGACAAAAAGATCTCCAAAGCGACAAACGTCCAATCGATTGAGATCAAACCAATATGGCAACTTTATAATTCCGCCTCTTTTAAAAAGCAGTACAGGAATATCTATGTACTCAAAAAATTGACCTTTCCAGGCAATAAAGTATTGAATATAGAGCTTACTGAAAAACAGATTTCTGGAAGACTTCTAACGCTTCAATTGAAATACAGCGATGTTTTAAAGGCCGATGCCTTTTAATCTCCAAAAAGAAAATCTTATACAAACCGCTAAAATCCTTAGCGGTTTTTTTTTGCCCTTAAAATTTCAAGGGCCTTACCAAAATCAATTTTTATGGAAGAAACCAAAGAACAGCAGAGCCTGCACAGGTTCTTGCAATTTGGCATCTATTTGTCCGTCCTGATTGAGATTTTCCTTTTTTTTTATGCTGACAAATTATTGGATCAAAACTATACGGACATCAGCGGCCTACGCTTTTTTGCAGTAAGGCTTGCAAGGATACCTTTTTATCACAAGCTCGTTTACAGCAAACTTTTTACGCTAACGTTGATCTGCCTGGTTTCAGTAGGTACCCTCAGCAGAAAAAAGAAAGATCTCAATCCTAAATCACAGATTGTTTATCCCCTCGCATTAGGGCTAATAATTTTCTTTTTGGGCATCTGGTTCCAGGGCAGGCAACAGGCCGAAGTGTGTTTTGGTGCGGGCTGGTATGACATTGCATATATCACTACTGCCATTGCTGGAACCCTTTTGATCCATGTGGCAATGGATAATGTATCAAAAATGATTAGTTCCAAACTGGGCAAGGATAAGTGGAACATTGAGGGTGAAGCGTTTATGCAACCTACCGATCCAATTGATACGCCATACTCGGTTAATATTCCAATGCTTTTTTACTATAGGAAAAAGGTTCGAAAAGGATTTATTACGCTTTCAAATTTGTTCAGGGGTCTTCTTTTGATTTCAGTACCAGGCGGTGGCAAGACCTTTTCGGTAATCATACCCGTAATAAAGCAGTTTATTGCAAAATCTTTCACTTTGTGTATATATGATATAAAATATCCTGACCTGGCGAAAGTCGCTTATCATCATTACCTGCTGGCAAAACAGAACGGCAAATGCCTCGATTATAAGTTTCATGTTATCAACCTGAATGAACCAGAAAAAAGCCGAAGAATAAATCCTTGGAAAAGTATATATCTGCAAACATTGGCCGATGCTTCTGAAACAGCAGAAGGATTAGTAGAGGCTATGAAAAAAGGTGATAAATCCAGTGGCAGCGATCAGTTTTTTACCCAGTCGGCCATAAATTTTCTGTCGGCCTGTATATATTTTTTCGGAACGTTTGAACATGGACGGTATGCCAGTTTGCCCCATGTGCTTTCTTTTCTAAACCTGTCTTATGAAGAAATATTTAATACGCTGTTTTCAGAACCTGAACTGGTTTCGCTTCTTTCTCCTTTCAGAAGTGCCTACAATGCAAAAGCATTTGACCAATTAGAGGGACAGATCGGCACCTTGAAAATTTTTATCAGCCGCCTTGCTACCAAAGAAACGTATTGGGTGTTTTCAGGTGATGATTTTGAACTGAAAATAAGCGATAAGAAAAATCCATCGATCCTGGTACTCGCAAATGACCCCTTAACGCAGAGCATCAACTCTGCCTGTTATTCGGTAGTGCTTAACAGGATAACAAAACTGGTGAACACCAAGGGCAACATACCCGTTGGATTGGTCATAGATGAGGCCCCCAGTCTGTATATTTTCCGTATTGAGCAGGTTTTGAGCCAGGCCCGAAGTAATTTCGTGGCCTCCGTCTTGGGTATTCAGTCTCTACAGCAATTCCAACAACAATATGGTAAAGAAACTGCCGCTACAATCAGCTCTGTTGTAGGTAATGTGCTCTCTGGTTCCGTACAAAATAAGGAAACCCTTGATTGGCTTGAAAGGCTATTCGGGAAAGTAAAACAACAGAGCGAGAGCCTAAGCATTGATAGAAACAAAACATCTGTATCGTTAAGCGAAAAACTTGAACCGTTAATACCTGCCGGAAAAATTGCTTCACTAAAAGCTGGTGAAATGGTCGGACTTTTGGCCTCGGACGCCGTAGAAAAGTACACAGGGCAGTATAAGTCCTCTGCCGTACACTGCCGGGTAAACCTTGATGTACAGTCGATAAAAAAAGAAGAAGAAGGCTATCGTGAACTGCCGGTTTATTATGACTTCAAAGGCAAGAAAGATGAAATCCTGCGAGAGAATTTTTACAGGATAAATAAGGAGGTTCAGGAAATGGTTAAGCAGTTCAGACCTGTTCAGCCATCTGTTCCATTGCCCCAGCCCAAAGGCATGATGAAGCAATCCTTTAATAAATAAGAAAGACCCACAAAAAAAGACAATCTAATTTTTACTTAAAATTTAATGTTATGGAAGAATTGACCGGCCATCTGGTTATGGTACATCCTAGCCTGAAAAATGACCCTGTACAACGTCAGGGTGAGATTGGCATCATTACAAGTGCTGACCTGGCAAAAGACGAAGTTTACGTTGGTTTTGGTAACAATCCTTTGGGCTTGTATTCCACCGATGCACTATTGATGTTGAGACATCCCAGTGTGATTTATGGAGATATATTAACACATATCAAGGAATTGGACATACCCGATTTTAAAATGCTTATGGAAATTACTCTGCTTCAGGAAAAGAACTCGGTAAATTATCTAAGGGATGCGATGGAATTGGCTGCCACCAATGAAAAAACCCTTGCCTATAGCACGGTATCCATGCAAGAGGCACTTGGGGTAGTTCTGAATGAAACCCAAGCCCAAAGTCAAAAGGCATACCTAAACCGATAAACACTTGTGCAATGGACGAACTAATAAATAAATCGGTAATGGTGCATCCCTTATTAACCGATGACCCGATGCGTATGCAAGGCCAAGTCGGTTTAATTACTCAAATCAATTTGCAAAAAGATGAAGTGCATGTCCAATTTCCCTACGATAACACCGGGGTTTACAGTACTAATGCCCTGCTTTCCCTGCAACCAAAAGATTTGATCTTGGCAACCATACAGGAAAAATTGGTTGAACTGGACCCAAAAGACGTAAGGATACTGTTAGATATTTACAGGTTGCAAAATATTGCGCAACCGGGAGCTATTGAAGAAGCACTTCGGTGGGCTATTGCCTTTGAAAATGTCGGAGGCAACTCGCTGATTACTTTGGAGGATTTCATTTCACGTGGGCTTTCAGATAATATCGAACTTCAATCATCAAGGGGCAGATGACACGCAAACTGCTGGTATGGTGGGTATTTACCCTGTTATTTCTAACTACTCCTATAAGAATAAATGCCCAGGATACTATGCCGAATCGTTGGAGTTTACCCCTAGAAAATTTAAGGATCACTTCTGGTTATGGTTACCGCATACATCCGGTAACTAAACAACATGATTTTCACAAAGGGGTTGACCTGGCCGCCAGATGTGACCCTGTTCTAAGTGTTTTGGCCGGAATAGTAATCGAAACAGGCTTTAACCTAGTTCTTGGTAAATACGTGCGGATCGGGCATGGGGAGTTTCAAAGTATTTACGGACATCTTTCATATATCCTGGTTTGCAAAGGTGATACTGTTGATGCAAAACAACCAATTGCAATTACAGGGACTACCGGAAGGGTTACGGGTGAGCACCTGCATTTCAGTATCAAGTTCAGGAATAATCACATTAACCCGCTTCTTTTTTTATGGCAGATGGCTTTGCCTGAACAGATGCCATCAATCACTAAACAATAATTTATGGAACCAAATTCAAGATCACTAGAAGACAAGCTAAATACGCTTGCCGCTGGACAGGCTATTGGCCTTACTCCCGCAGAGGCGGCCATTTATGGCGTAGATTATGCCGACGTGCTGCCAGAAGACGATGACCTGCAGGAGGAGGAAGACGATGGCGAATGATAAAATAAAGGCCCTGCATGTACAGGTGGCCGAAAAACTCATTGAACAGCTTAAGGCTGGTACTTCACCCTTGCAAAAGCCTTGGAGTACCGACAACCTGCCAACTTTTGAATTGCCGTATAATGCTGTTACAGGCAACCGCTATAAGGGCATCAACATTTTTTCCCTGCTGCTAAAGGATTATGAAGATCCTAGATGGATGACTTTTAAACAGGCTGCGGCTAATGAGTGGAAGGTTAAAAAAGGTGAAAAAGCTTCGCTTATCCAATTTATTAAAGCTACAGAACTTGTAGCTAAAAGGGATGAAATCGGTAAGCCTGTACTGAATGAGCAGGGAAAGCCCGTCAAAATTTTTGTAAAGCTCGATAGACCTATCGTTACAACAGCCTGGGTATTCAATGCCAGTCAAATTGATGGCATTCCCGAACTCCAAAAAAAAACGTTAGCAGAATTGGGTTGGGACCCGATAGAAAGAGCAGAAAAACTTATTGCCGCATCAGGTGCTGAAATTCTTAATAAGGCTGGTGACGATGCCTATTACGATATTTTAGTGGATAAAATTACGCTGCCCTTAAAAGAGCAATTTGATGCACCTGATAAGTATTACGCGACTGCGCTACATGAGCTGGGCCATTGGACAGGCCATAAAGACAGGCTTGATCGCAGTATTATGAATGCGTTTGGTACAGAGGATTATGCCAGGGAAGAATTGCGTGCAGAAATTGCTTCACTACTGATTGGACAGGAATTGAATATCGGCCATGATCCCGAACAACATGCTGCCTATGTAGGCAGCTGGATTAAACTACTACAGGATACGCCGTTTGAAATACACGCTGCGGCAGCCGATGCCGAAAAAATATTCAACTATCTCACAGGATTGGAGCAGAAAAGAGAACTAAGCACAGATATACAGCCTGAACAAGCAACCATACAAGCCAAAGACAGCCCCGTTTCAGAATACCTTACCATTGGCGATAAGATAGAGTATAACAATACGGTTTTCAAGGTGCAGGGACATTTGAAGCAGGGTCGGCTGCGAATGGAAGATTTGGGAACAGGAAACAACTTTATTCTTTCCCGGAATGATAATCTGTACAGCTCGCTGCTACAGGCAAAACAAAACCCCAGCAGGGAAATTGGATTTCCCAAGCAAACAGCCTTGCCTTTCTACCAACAAACAGAAACTGTAGCCTCTCACTTATCGAGACGGTAATAATCAAAAACCACTAACAATTTTATTATGGAAACACCAATTAAGGAGAAAGAACTCCCAATCATGGAACTGGAGAAACTGGGTCTCTACAAAGATGGAGCATTAACATTACCGGATGGTGATGTCGCCGCACTCTTGGCTGGTAGGAGGACCGAACTGCGCAGCCTTTACAATCTGGAAATGGACGGGTTTAAGATGAACCAGCTTGATGCGAAACTGTCTCTATTACGCGAAGAGGACGGCAAGATTGCCTTGAAAATACACCCCATTTACAATGAGGTACAGCCACACCCGCTACTGGACGAGAAAGAAACTAAACAGTTATTGACAGGGAAACTGGAAGCCATTAGCAAAACCTTTGATGATAAGGGTATTGAACGCAAACTGATAATCGAATACGATGAGCAGACCAAAGAGTTTATTTCCTATTATCCTTATCAGGTCGAAGTGCCTATTAAAGTGAATGGAGAAATGCTGAACGAAAAGCAGAAGAAGGCATTTCAGCATGGAGAGGTTGTTGAACTAGAGGATGGCACACGGCTGCGACACAGTGCCGCCGATAGCAAAGGAGTTAAGTCGGATGTCAAAAGGCTAATCTTCTCGGTACTTTTGGATGGCGGACTTTCCTATTTGGTGATGCGGGGCCTACGCCACCTTGCCTCTAATGGAGATCTACAAAAGGAAGGTTATACCAAGGGATACAATCAGGCGTTGGCAGATATGATGGTTGGAAAACCTAAAAGTGAACAGGAATTAACGGTAGCAGATCAGATGGATCATTCTATAAACTCCCAGCATAACCGAGGATATGGGCGTACGGGGTCACGCTAATGTATCCCCCTGCTATATCGCTTTCAAAGAACGTGCTCGACTTTTTCCAAAGGCATTTAACTATCAGGAACGGGGATTTTCTGTTTTCATATCAGGAAGGTAAAGAAAATGCTCAAACTGAATGCTGGTCGGCAGATTTGCATCTGGTTCCGGCTTCAACAGGAATTTGGTTAGCTTATGAGGGGTTTCCGGTTCAAATAAGACATTTGTTTCTTGCCCATTCCGCTGCCGATATTCTTTGCTTTTGCCACCATTTCCAATCCTGGCTAAAGATTTCAGATAATGTTGCATTTGCCGCTTTGGGGCTTGTCGCCTCTAATTTCCAAATCAATTTATTGAAAATCCAGTTTGTTAATGCGAAGGTTCATACGCTTTTTGATGCTGGAATTACTGGCCGGGTATCGGATTGCAAGGTTGCCTTTTGGTTAAAGGGAACAAAGGCAACTTTTATTACTGATGGCGAACTCATACATATTAGCCATTACAGAAATAGGTTCACAATACCAGTTGAAGCATTTTCGCTAAACCGCTTTGAAAAAACAGTAGGCATACGAAGCGGTATCCGCACGCATAAGCCAAAGGGTGGTTTTAACTCATTCTATGAATTTTTTATAAATACCCAATAGCAATCTAAGATTATAAACAAGTACCCTGGTTCCTACGGACCGGGGTGCTTTGTCATGCGCAAAATCTTAGGTCTCGATTTTATTATCTATCAATAAACCAATTAACCTAAGAATTATGAATATTGAACTAAAAAACATCAAACATTCACCATCATTAAGTGAAGAAACAAATGCCTTTACTGCCAATTTGTATATCGATGGCAAAAAGGCTGCATACGTAAAAAATGATGGACAAGGCGGTTCGACCTCCTACCTTGCAGAGAGCAAGGAAGTTTGGGACCTTATTAGACGGGCAGAAAATTATTGCAAATCTTTGCCTGATAAGCACTATCCTAAAGATGAGTATTCGGAAGGCTTTTCAATCAAAATGGACTTGGAAAACTATATCGATGACCTGTTAGAAGCTCATTTGCACAAAAAAGAACTTGAAAAAGTTGAAAAGAAGGTACTTAAAGACATGGAAAAAGGTATTGTCTTCGGGAAGCCGAATGATTTTTCATGGATAGTACAAACCTTTAGTGTTCCGTTGTCAAGTGTATTAAAACATCCAAGAGGCCACGAAATTATTTCAAATTCCATAACCAAAAGCATAATCGGTGAGCTTAAAGATGGGGTAAAGATACTTAATACCAATATTCCCGAAAACATACTTAAAATGGCAGGGCTTTCCAACGAACAATATGTTAAGCCCAATGTTGCAGATATACAAAAAACAATTGCTCCAACCGAAGAACGAAACGAAAATGACAGTGCCAGAAACAGAACCAGGTAACAAACGAGTAAATTCCATTAAATGAAATGGCGACAGTTTAGTCGCCATTTTTCATGTATTTATACTGTCAGATCAGATAGTGGCTATGAGAGACTGAACCTAATACTTATTTAAAATTTGCTTTTTGGCTCGATAATAACATCTTCTTCCTTTTCTACAAAACTTATTTTTTTATTTATCGTATCTGCCGAAATCTTCAGTAGTAGCGTAAAAAAAATATTTTGTTAGCTGTTTACGGTTTCCCGTAAAACTGTTTATGGCGATTTTTGTAATTTGCAATTATGAAAAAATCCACAGAAAAAACAGCAGCTTCCATAATAACAGGTCAGGATTGGCTAGACATTAGAGATGCAATCTATAGGGCAATGCTAGCAATAGACCAGTTTTACGAAAACCTCAAAGCCGAGGGTAAACAACCACAGACACAAGTAGAGTTAAAACTCTGCGACAGGCTCCAAAGAATACATGAAGACAAAATACCGGTTATAATTGACGAATTTTTCCCGGTCGAAGAAGTAAACAAAGCAGAAAATAAAAAAAAATAACCGATAATACTTTTTATTTGATAAAATAAGGCTCTATAATAACCACTTTTCGCATCTGAAACTGGTAAGTAGCCTGATCTTAATATGCTTTAAACACTTCGAGAGTTGGTTGGTACAGAAGTAAATAATTACGCATGAAATGATGTCAAAACTGGATATTCCATTGAATTTGTAGGAAGTTAATAAATAGAATTATTTAAATCTTAAGGTATACTAAAAATTTTAGCATAAATTTGTTTGGTTAATTTCAAATGTGTACAATAGTTTTCAACATGGGGCATATTAAATGTAGCTTGATTCGGTACTATCAGAAGAAGGTTTAAAACTCATTTTGAAAATCTACTCAAAATTGTTATACTTTTGCAATGGGCTACAAGTATTAATACAACACGAATTTTTATGAATTTATATTCTAATATTAAATTTAGCTTTTCGGGGCACGATTCATTTCAGTGTCGCCAGCAATGGTTGAAGAAAGGTTATGATTACATTTTACAAGACAAATCTTTCAATGATGAAGATGCCGTAGTGACACTTGGTGTCGGTAAAAATATGGTTTCAGCAATAAGGTATTGGATGAAAGCCTTCGACTTATTAGATAGTGATGAAAAATTAACTACACTAGCCCACAAGTTGTTTGCAGACAATGGATGGGATCCATACTTAGAGGACGAAGCTAGTCTGTGGTTATTACATTATCATCTTATCAAAAAGGGTACCGCATCGTCTTATAGAATGATCTTCAATGAATTGAGAAGAGAGAAGATTGAATTTACCAAATCAAATTTCATAGCATTTGTAAAACGAAAAGCCGAGTTAACTGGATTTGTTGTTAACGAGAAAACAGTTTCGGAAGATTTCGGTGTATTATTGAAAATGTATTTAAGAACAGAAGCTCAGTTAAAAGACCAAGAAGATAGCTTTTCTGGTGTATTTGCTGAATTAAATCTAGTCAATCACAAAGGAAAACGCGGAGAGGATATTTATGCAATCGAGAACTCAGATAAGGACGAAATTCCAGAAGAAATTATTTTGTATACCATACTAGATAACCCGAGCTTTGATCATTCAATCAGTCTTTCCACCATTGAACAAGATCCAGGGCAAGCAGGAACAGTTTTCGCAATTAGCAAAGCTGGCCTTACAACTAAAGTTCAGAATCTGGTCAAAAAATTCCCATCTATTACTTATAGTGATCATGCAGGAATTCGAGAAATTCAGTTCAAAACTAAACCAGACCCTTTTCAACTTTTAACTGACTATTATGCCAATTAAATACAACACCTCGGTTAATATTATCAGAGACGCGGGCCGGGATTTAAATTATATTGCAACGCCAAATTCAATTCAGGTTGCTCACCAAATTAGTAACGATTTTAAAAAAGGAATTAGAGCCTTTACTCTTATTGGTTCTTATGGTACTGGAAAGTCTTCTTTTATATGGGCACTTCAACAGGACTTGATAAATAGGAAAAACTATTTTGGTCTTCGTTTATTAAACCAACCCTCAGTAGGAATAATCAATCTAATAGGTGAATATGCATCTATTAAGCGAGCATTTGAACAGTATTTTTCATTAGATAACGTATCAGAAAAGCACATTTTTTCTGAATTATATAATGTCTATCATGATCTGGGAGATAATAATCCAATCTTGTTTGTCTTCATTGATGAATTCGGGAAGTTCCTAGAATACGCAGCTGCCAATCACCCAGAAAAGGAATTATATTTTATACAACAACTGGTAGAATTCTTTAACAATCCTGACCATAATATAATTTTGGTGACCTCTGTTCATCAGAATATTGATGCATATGCATATTCGCTAGATCAGGCGCAAAAACAAGAGTGGACAAAGGTTAAAGGACGATTTCGCGAAATAACTTTTAATGAACCAGTAGAACAATTACTGTATCTCGCTGCAACTCATCTAGAGGCTAAACGTATAGGTAACGCTCCTTTTAAACGTATAATACTGGCTAGTGAACTATTTCTGAAATCGAAAGCATTCAATGTCAATCATCAGTATATTGAAGAAATAGCAGATAAAATGTTTCCGTTAGACTTATTTGCAGGAAATGTTTTGACCTTAGCACTCCAACGCTATGCTCAAAATGAGCGTTCGCTTTTTTCTTTCTTGGAATCCACGGATGTTACCAGTATTAATTTTAATACGACTGACAGAACATCTTTTTATCATGTTGGAAATGTTTACGATTATCTTGTATATAATTTCTATTCCTTCATCAATTCACAGTATAATCGAGATTTTTCTGCGTGGAGATCAATCCAATCTTCATTGGAGGCAGTAGAGAGGACTTTTTCTTCCGATCTTTCGAGTTATTCCAGACTAATTCAAGCAATAGGATTACTAAATATATTCTCAGCAAATGGGGCAATATTAGATAAGCCAGTTTTGGCACATTATGCCTCGAATTGTATGGATATAAAAAATGCTGAAGAACTTATTACTGAGCTTGAGGCTAAAAAGCTAATACTCTACCGAAATTATAGCCAAAGATACATTCTTTTTGAAGGAACTGATTTAGATATACAGTTGGCTTTATTCGAAGCCGGCAATAAGGTTGAACAGGTAGTTGATGTAACAGGTTTGATAAATAAATATTATCAATTACCATCAATAATCGCTAAGGAGGCTACCTATATCTCTGGAACGCCGCGTTTGTTTGAATACATTATATCAGAAGATCCAAAAAAGAATTTAGTTCCTAAAAAAGAGGTGGATGGGTTCATCAATCTAATTTTTAATGAAAATTTGAAACAGTCGGATTTAATCGAATTTTCAAAATCCCAAAAAGAAGCCGTTATCTATGGGTATTATAAAAATTCAAAAGGAATCAAAGATCTTCTGTTCGAAATTGAAAAAACAAAAAAAGTTATTGAAGAAAACAGCGACGACAAAATAGCGGTTAAAGAACTTACAAATATCATAGGCCATCAGCAAAATCTTTTAACTCATAGGATTCTAAATAATTTCTATACTTCCAAAAAGGAAGTTGTATGGATTTACAAAGGTGAATTAGTTTCTATTACTGACAAGAAAAGTTTCAACAAGCAACTTTCTAAAATATCAAATGATGTCTACCATCTAGCGCCTACATTTAAAAATGAACTGATTAATAAAAATAAAATATCACCATCCATACATACCGCAAGGAGAAATTACATAAAGGCCTTAGTAAACCATTGGGATAAACCACAATTGAATTTTCCAAAGGACAAGTTTCCACCGGAAAAAACAATTTATCTGACTCTACTCGAGAACAACGGAATTAGCCTATTTTCAACCGATATAAAACATGAAATCACGGTTGACCCCTTAAATAGTTTTTATCATCTTTGGCAGTATTCACTGGAGTTTTTAGAAAGTACCAAGGTATCAAAGCGCTGTATAAAAGATTTATCCGATTTATTGTCTTTGAGACCATATAAATTGAAGCAGGGCTTAATCGATTTGTGGATCGTTAGCTTTCTTTTTATTAAAAGGAATGACTTTTCGCTTTTTAGTAATGGGTCTTATGTCGCAAATATCAATGATGAGATTTTAGAGCTAATAATTAAAACACCAGAAGAGTTTGAAATTAAGGCTTTTGACATTGGAGGTGTAAAGCTTGACCTCTTCAATAGTTATCGATTGATGTTGGAGCAAACAACAAAAGAACATTTAACAAATAAAGATTTTGCAGACACAATAAAGCCATTCTTGACTTTTTATAAAAGTCTCCCAGATTATTCAAAAACAACCACACGATTGAGTTTAGAAGCACGTAATATTCGAGAGGCAATTATTAAAGCAAGAGATCCTGAACAAACGTTTTTTGAAGCATTTCCTAATGCTTTGAGCTTCTCTGTTTTAGATTTACAGCAATCACCTGCTAAGCTACAACAATATATTAATTTGCTACAAAGCGCTATTAAGGAACTTCGCAATAGCTATACTGAATTAGTTGGCCGCGTTGATTTATTTCTTCAAGAAGAAATTATAGGCGAAGATGTGGGATTTCCTGAGTATAAGTCAGTTCTACAAAATAGATATAAAGAAATCAGGAAGCACTTGCTTCTACAGAAGCAGCGTATAATCATACAACGGATCAACTCTGAATTAGATGATAGAAATGCTTGGTTGAATTCAATTGTTCAGTCTATTGTTGGTACTACATTGGATAAATTTACTGATGAGTTGGAGTTAGTATTATTCGACAAATTCAAATTTTCTATACTCGAACTTGATACTTTAACAAATATGTCTAAAGCTAACTTTTCGGAAGATAAAGAAGAATTAATAAATGTAGAAATAGGAACTTTTGAGGAAGGATTAAAAAGTCAACTAATCAGACTGCCGAAAAGTAAGGAGCAACAGGTTACCAAAATGGAAGATGAGATTCGTAGCACTCTAACGAAAGATAGAACAGTGAATATTGCAGCTCTAACTAAACTTTTAAAAAAGCTACTAAATGAAAATGGATAAAGTAAGACATGTTTTAGGGATATCTGGGGGCAAGGATAGCGCAGCGCTCGCTATTTATATGCATCAAAAATATCCACAATTTGATATAGAATATTATACCTGTGATACAGGCAAGGAGCTAACAGAAACTTATAAGTTAATAGATAATTTAGAGGTTTACTTAGGTAAAAAGATAACGCGTTTAAAAGCATTTGAAAATAGCACTGAAGCTCCGTTTGATCACAAATTGAAGACTTTGGGAGGATTTTTACCTTCCCCCTTAAATCGTTGGTGCACAAAGACCCTTAAACTTGACCTCTTTGAAAAATTTATCGGAACAGACCCAGTGATCTCTTATGTTGGTATCAGAGGAGATGAAGACCGAGAAGGTTATATATCGAATAAGTCAAATATTCAGTCAATTTTCCCCTTCCGAAGAAATATTTGGAGTGAGGATGTATTAAGAAAGGCAATGTCGAACGCCAATCTACCTTGGCTATTAGAGGCATATGATAAGTTCGCAGAAAAAGGTATTACCGAACGTTTTAGAGTAATTTTAGAAACGCCGCTTTCAGCTGCTTTTGATATGGCCTCAAAGATTAATAAATTATTAAATCTTGACATAAGTGAATTCAATACACTAATCAATGAATTCATTAAAACTACTGATTATCCGTTAGCTAGAGAAGAGAGCTTTCCTCTGTTAACTAATGAAGATAACCTTATAAGACAAGACATTTTCGATATCTTGGAAAACAGCAACGTCGGTGTCCCAGAATATTACAAAGCGATAGAGTTTGAAGTAGATGGAATGAAAGGTAGTTATTCCAGAAGTCGATCTGGATGCTTTTTTTGTTTTTATCAACAGAAGATTGAATGGATATGGCTTTTTGAGCAACATCCTGACTTATTTGCTCAAGCTATGATATATGAAAAAGAGGGTGCCCATACGTGGAATGATGGCGAAAGTCTTGCTGATATAATACAACCTGAGAGAGTCAGACAAATTAAATTAGATTATCTAAAAAAAGTAGCACGCACCAAAACAAATTCTCCTTACCTTCTCGACCTTTTAGACGATGCTGAAGAAGAAGGTTGCGCATCATGTTTTATTTAAGATGCTTTTGGCTATTAGAAATCCAGGTATATTTTTTTAATATACCTGGATTTTAATTTATTATTGGTTTATCAGCTCCCAAAAAGCCTTATCTTTTATCTTAATAGGTTTACTGCCTGCCAAATTTACAACGCTATAGTGTTTTTCTAAACTTTTTATTACGCCGATAAGCTCATCTCTATCCGCTTTATTTGGAAGGTCAAATAACGACCCGACTTCTTTTTCTTTAATTTCATTGACTCTATGAATTATCCAGGTCAGTATATAATTTGAATACTCATTATCGCTGGTAGCAAAATGATTTAAGAATTGTGTAGATAATATTGTTCCAACACCATATTCGCGACCTTCTTTGAGGATTTTTCTTAATGAATCGAAATTTTTGCTAAGGAAGTTATCCGCCTCATCAACAAGAATCATCTTGTTAAGTTGTCGGAAATTACCATCTATTTTACTGTGGCCTTCATTTTGCATTTGAGAATAGAAAAGATCGAGTGTAATTGCAACTACCAGGTTTTGTATTTCCGAATTGTAACCGCTCAGATTTATAACAGTGACGCCATCCAATAATTCAAATAGACCGACTGCCTTAGTTCCCTGTGGTTCAAATATTTCAAAATCATACAACTCTTTTAATACGGCATGTAAACTATCAATATTTGAATTTTCGTCGTTCAAATAAATATCGCAGACGTCAGCGATTGTAGGGGCATTGTTTTTCCAAGAGTTTTCGTCTGCTCGATAAATTCCTGCATCGCTATACGCTGACATGATCAAGTCTTTTAGTAGGGCTCTTTGTTTATTACCTAAATTAAATGCTTTAGAAATGGTATCTTGTAAAGTACTTGCAGTGTGCAATGGCAATAATTTTTTTGGCGTTTTGTCAATAAATAAAGCCAAAGGATTATAAGGCAAATGATGTAATTGATAAACTTTTGCATCGGTTGCTTTTACAAAATCATCTTTTATATAGTCCCCTTTATAGTCAAAAATAAGTATTCCTATTTTTTTACCCTCCACATTGTTTTCAGTATTCTTATACATTTGGGTAATGAGCGATTTAGTAAACTGAGTTTTACCAGTCCCCATTGTTCCAATAATGCCCGTGTTGGTGTGCATTACCTTATCAGTGGATGTAGGATACCATTCAATGGGTTTTTGATCATTTACTCTATTTCCAAATATTATTTTTAATGGCTCGCTTTGGTTAAATAATGACGAGTTAATTTCCGAGTGTAAAAGAGGCTCTGGAATCTGTTGTCTTATTTCTAAGTCATCTTCTTTAGGTATAGTATCCTGAGTAAATTCATTCGGTATCATCCTGTCGAACTCTTCATCTTCGATTATAGGAATACCATTACGTTGCGCAATAGCTATCTCATCCAAATCGTAAGCATAACCTAATAGATCTTCTTTCATAATGCCTATTGATTTACTATCATTGTACCTTCGCTGAAGACTATCAACCGTTTGTACTAAATCATTTAATCCATCACTCTGATATAGATTGATTAGTAAATAGGGATCTTTTTTATTAACGTAACCAATGCTTCTATTACTAAATTCGTTGTTCTTAAAAGATAATACTGCAAAATGGCCCACATATTTCTTTAATGTACCAATTTTAAACATATCATTTAGAAGCTTTCCCCTAAGTAACTCGACATCCTCCCATTTCTGGCTATACTCTGGCCAAACCTGATATAATGCTAATTTTTGAGATGCTGTAAGAATGAGCTTTGCAAAATAATTTCTGTATATAGATCCTGTTATTCCAGATTGATTCAAAGTTTCCATTAGTAGTTCGTAGGTATGATGGCCTTGGGAAACTCCTTTTGATATAGTGGCCGAAGCATTATTGCCAAGTTTTACTTCTACGGGATAGAAATACAATTGTAATTCTTCTTGGACAGTTTCAAGCCCTATTAATAAAAGATCATCGCTAAAAGTACCTCTCTTATTCAAATTTTTAGTCGAAAATAGGCCATCTGATTGCGCAAGGCCAGCAGAACCGGTAACTCTTAATATTTCTTCTAGTGAGAGTACTACCCAAGTAATCTTGGGATGGTCAAGTATAACTAGCATTTCCTTTACAGCCGAGAGAATACTTATTTTTTCCTTTTCTACAGCTTCGGTTGCATTTTGTGAGCCAAGTTTTAATAACCAATAACCATTAATTGCATTGAACATATTAATGATAGGCTTAATAAAATCTTCAGCATTATCAACTTTACTGGTGAGATATTCCTTTAATATGTACTCATACTGCCTCCATTTTGTTGTAATAGTGATCGAATCGTAACCTGACGAGTTCCCATAATGGTCAGTGTAATGGATTATTACTACTTCCTCATTCTGCTTAAAAAAACTCAAATCGACCATGGGATTAATAAACGTGATCCATTGCGAGCTTTCATAGATTTTATTAAGCTTCGTACGCACATTGTTATTGATGACTGAAGCAAAGGCGAAGTTATCTTTGAAGATGTTGGATGTTCCAGAAACGTGGGCAATCTCATTCAACTTCTTAGATATACTCAATAAGATATTTGGAGTTTCTTCAGGAAGTGAACGCAAACCGTATCCCGTTCTATAATTGCCATTATTAAAAACAGAAGGTAAATCGCTAAAAATACCATCTAGAGAGATGCCTGTTGAAACTTCTAAGGTATTATTATCTGATTTTTCGACATCTTGTTCATTAAACTGGTGAAAAGTAATATGGGCATATTCATAATCCTCATCTTGTGCCACTAAGTCTTTGATAAAAAACTGAACGCGTTCGTGATAGAGACGTAAAAGGTCGTCAGGATTGATGATGTCCTGTGTTTTAGCAAGGTCTATATCAAATTCTTTCAGGATATCTTTTATATTATCAAATTTGGATAATTGTTCGAACTTGGTCACATAGTTTCCTGAACCGTATATAGTCAACAAAACAGGATGAACATCTAGTGGATTTCTGCCATTTGCTACCAAATCTTTGATTGTCTCGATTATATATTGAAAGATTCCTTGTAGCGCCTCTTTGCCATTACCAACATTTACAAGATTTAACCGTATTGGGGATTCATGGTCAAGATACAGAAATGAAAAATGCTTGATAAATTCGTGAATTTTCGAAGAAATGATATCCGGAGCATTTTTACGATTGATAGACTGACCCTCCATCTGAGCATTGACATAATATAACCATTCAGGCGAATGTTCTTGATCAACGGCGATGAAGTAGTCTTTATGGTTAATCCCATTGTTAATGAAGGGCAGTAAGTTAACTGCAGTAAACTTAGTCAAAATTTTGAGTGGCAAGTTTTCTCCTTGAACTTTTTCAATTACTTTAAGTTGATAAGAAACAATTAAAGGATGTAAAGGTGTGAACTTCCATTGGTGTAGGCTAGTATCCTCCAAAATTGTTCCTATGCGTAGTAATGCCAAGAATTCTTCGCTAAGTACATCATTATGATGAATCTTGTCTATTAAGTGAAAGTAAACTTGCACATAACGAGTATATAATTCCTTCAATTGTCCATCTATGAACGTTGTACTTGGTAGGAGTTGATATTTACCCTTTTGATTTTCCCTAAAGTAAGAAATTATATCAGCATAAATATTGGTGATTTCAGACGGTAGCCCAGTTTCCTCACCATATATTTCTCCTGATTCGAGTACTGTATTTATCGGAAATCCACTTTCAATTAACTGTTCCTCGATTAGTAGATTGTCCCGAAAATCTCCTTGAGGATAAAATATCTGATTTCCGTGTTCGAGAGTGACTATAGTTCTTTGACTTTTATCATCAATCCTTCTAGAATAAAATACAGATTTACCTGTCGTCATTTTTCGTCGCCAAAGGTGCCAGCCACTTAAAGCTTGGGGTTTAATCGCATTAATATTGATTTGTGAAAAAATAGTCGCGTTTCTATGGGCTAACGTAAAAGGGAATTCAGAACTATCCGTGATATTAAGGTCCCCTAAATCAAGTATTAATTGGTTTTTATCATCAATAACATATTTTCGGTTTGCTACAAATGCTACAGAATCAGCTGGTTGACCCTGGTCGTTAAAAGTAATATCACTATCAGAATGAAATTCAATTCCCATTCTCTGACGCTGAACCCTATAAAGAGCTTTAACACTCAGAAAGAGTGTGTCTTCAAAAGGTAATATTAAGATTTTGAAGTTGTGATAATTATTTTTGCCATCTTTTATTTCTGTATAACTTATTAGAAAATGGTTGAACTCGGTACCTTTAATTTCATCAAATGTTACTTCAAATACGTTGGAAGATTCCACTAAGGTTACTTGGATATTTGGGTGATTTAGAAATTTAAGGCTAGGACGTCGTTTAAAAGCCAGATTCATAACCACTCTTGATTTACCCTCTGGGTTAAATATAAGAATATTCCTATTCTGCTTTTTCGCTTTCGATCCGCCATCTGCTTTATCCCATATCACAAAACCATCGTCCGTAAGTTCAGATGTATTTGGATCATATTCATTGAATTTTATATTGTCACGATTTTCAGCATATTTTAAAATATCATCGTAGGAAACTGAAGACCAGTTGTCAGGATCTATTAATTTCTTTTGGCCTTCTTTATCAAAGTTCTTTTCAAGGTAATCTCTTAATGTTCCCAACTGTTCGTTTCGAGATATTTCCGCAAACCATTTTGTGTTTTTAACGATTCGGGTTTTGATTTGCGATTTAGCTACAGGATTATTATGAACAAGATCATCGTAAAAAACACCTAGTCCGTTATAATCGGTAATTGCCAATTCTTTCTTATTTAGAATATCTAAATATTTCTTAAGATCAAAAAGACTGGTGCTTTCAATTTGATAATCAAAGCTATCCAAAGAAAGTAGTTGTCTTAGAAACTCTTTTTGTGATTTTGAGAAACTGTTTTCTTGCTCCTCGCTAAAAGTATTGATGATATTATCTCTAACACTATCAATATGCAGTGGCATAGATTTATTAGAAAGACTTTCCGCTCCTTTAATAATACTTTCTAGCTCGGTGTTGTGGATAAATAGAATTGCTGTATCTGTAGTAAACCCTTCAACCTTATCGAAGTTGTTTCGTAGACCAGTGAGTAAATCGCCATTTTCATGATAGGCAATTACTAATTTTTTGTTATTAAATCGCAGGTAATAAGTACTGAAATTGTTAAGTCTAAACTCTCCTAGGCTAATTTCTGGATATGACAATTCGGTAAAGACCTGAAGACAATTGTAAAGTCCAGTTACATTTTCGTCCTTCTCAAAATAGATTTGAAAACGATCCCCGCTTTGGATAATGCCCTTTAAGAAATATTCGAGAATTAGCTTAGAGAGATAAAAGTATAAGTTATTTTCCATATATGTTATTTGTACAACCGTTTGACGTACTGCGCATCACCGCTGTCGCTTTTCTTTTCTAATATGTTACTTTTCTCGAAAAAGATAAATATCTCACGTCTCGATTTTTCATCCAAGTATATACCTCTTTTCTCAAATTCGTTCCATAGTGAATTCACTAAAATCTTGTCTTTTCCTGAAGACATGATTGATAATTCAGTCATTAATAATAGTAAATCTCGATCGATTGTAAGTGAGCCCCCTAGATTACCCCGAAGTTTAAAGTAATTTGCTTTGACGAAGGTTTTATACCATACACTGAAATCAGCATATGCCGCACTGCGGCTACTGTTTTCAAACTGGTATTTTACCATAGAATACAATTTATGAACTAGTTTCAAGGAATGAAATTTCTGGAATATCAGTTCTTGAGGAAATGCGTAGCTTTCTTCAAACACTTCCCATTTGAATTCTAGCCTTGTCTGATATTTAATTATAAGTTGATTTATAACAAAAGCTAAGTTCTTTTCTTCTTCTTCACTCATTTCACTTACACCATTGATAAGTTCATGGTAAGTGAATGGTATATTGAACTTGTTAAAATTTCTACCAAAATCGATTGTGTTTAAAAGTTCTAACGTATTTGCGTGCGCAAACAAAGTTATAGCACCAGTTTCCAATTTTTTCCATCCATGCTCCAGAGCCAAACGCGACCTCGACAATCTCTCCCAGGTCAATGTAAAATAAACGGGATATATATCTCGAGATAAGTCAAAAGGATCGGTTAATCGCAAAGTTAGCTGTGTTAGATAGTAAAAATAGTAATACTTAATTAGCGCAGACACTTGTGCAACATAGAACTCTTCTAATTGGGATAAATTCAATAAGTCAGTTTTGAACAATACTCTAATTCGCTTAACCAAATCGCCTTGATAATATCCGCTAAAATCATCTGACCGCTCCGACATTTCAGAGAGATTATCCAATTGTTCTAAAACTAAGTTGTAAAGTATGTTTTCATGTTTGCTACCCTTTGAAGACTTAACAATTTCCTTGACATCTTCATCGATTAAAAGATTCACAATAAAATCTTGTATTGCGCGCAACTTTGGATTATTCGATTTAAGGCTGAGATGGGGTAAAATGTTCGAATTAAATAAGTACAAGTCATCTTCGTCGTTATAAATCAATGCCTTTACAGTATTTTTCAAAGGTACCGGATGTTTGGTGGTTACAGACTTAACAACAGCATCAAGTAGATTGTCTTTAGTCGGAGTTTTGTTAAACTGCATGCCTAGACATGCTCTGAAAAATTCGCCGGTCATTCCGTGAAATGTTTCAAAATCACTACTCGATTCAGCTAGATATTTTTTGTCCGTAGCAAATGGAAATAACTTGATTAAATTTCCTTTGTTATGTTGCAAGCCTCTAGTACTTTCAAAAGAAGCATTGAATTTATATTCGTTAATGTTAAAATCCATGCTTAAGGTTTAATAAATTCATAACCAAAATCGGGGTCATATGTCAATTGAAATTTTTCTTTCAAACTACCACCAACTCTTTCGAAATTAATTGGCCTGGCCTGTCCAGATAGAATAGTTATCTTATCTACAGTTTGTTGGAAATTCGTGTGGTTTTCTCGATCGAGTTTGTTGGGACTGTAACCTTTTATTACATTTTGTAGTAGAATATATAAGTCAATGTCCAACTTGAAGCTGGTTCCAAAATTTTCCGCTTTGATTCCTATAAGTAGATTTGTGTCAAACTCGTTTAATTCAGTAGCGGATTCGATGTTATTTCCTAATAGGATGTCAGGCCTAATAGATATATTTTGAGTAACGTTATAATCCAGTTGCTTTTTTCCTATTGGAACATTTACCTCACGATCTAACTTTGAGTTACCATTCCAGTAATAGATAGCTTTAATAACATCTTTATAAAGAGATACCAAACCATTTTTATCACCTCTATAAAAATGATATAGGTAGTTGGTATAACGGTAATAATAATTCAGCTCGTCATGAAAAAATTCAATTTTATTAATAAAGAGGCTTCGAATGAAAGTTTTAACTACTTCTGGCTTATGCTTAAACGAGTCGTCTAAGTTAACCCAGTTATTATTAAATTCCAATTCGTATTCCCGAAATAGCTTTAGCGGATCACTAGTTGAACTAACTTTGAAAATGATTTCATCTAGCCCTGCACTCCTATACCTTATTGGATCTAAAAGCATCAACGAATCAAAAATTTCGGATCTGCCAGCCGATTCGAAAAGCCTGTTATACAAATAATGCTGTATACCGACAAAAGGACGTCCAATATCGAAAAGGTTTTTTATCTGATCTCCCGAGAGATTTGAAAATTCACTTGGTACGATAATATCATATACAAAATTTAATAGGTCGCGTACTGAAATTATCAATTTGAATTTAATTATTGAATAAACCAGCAAACTAGCCACGCCGTCTCTTACGTTCTTTTTTCCCAATTGTAAATAATTAAAACGCATTGGGCAAGCATTGGAATTAGGATGATTTCTGTAGTATTCTAGAAATTCAGTATAAAATGGATTCTCGGGACTAGGATTTGTTACCTTAGTTAACAGGTCAGTAATCAGTAAGGCATTAGCTTTATCCTGTGTAAGAGTAAATAAATTATAGTCAGCTAAGTTGATATACTGAAAGGAGCTTTCTTCATTAAATTTATTATTAAAAGAGACCCTGTCAATGATACCATTTAAATTAACGAATTCATTTAATTCTGAAAAGTCACCTTCACACGATGTTAAAAATGTTGAAAGAATTCCAAGATTAATCGCAACGATTCTAGTCTCTTTTGTCTTGTTTTCGGTTAAGTGGCCATGACTAAATGGTTTTAAAAAATCATCTAGTTCATTTACCCAACTCTTATTAATGTCTGTGCTTTCAGTTGCGTCATTGCGAACTTGCACATTCTTCATTTTCTCTGGATGCTTGAGGAAGAGCCGCGACAACATATGAGATTTTCCATCGCCAACATTTCCAGAAATCAAAATTAATTGAGGTTTCTCGCTTGCTATTGCTGATAAGACTATTTCTTCAAATTTGTCTTCGACATAACGATCTATATGTAAATATGATTTAAAGGAATCAAAATTATTTGCATTGCCATCTACGACCGCCTCTTTGGAGGAAATGCTTAACTTATCAAGTATTTGTTTAAACATACAATGTTATTCTGAAATTTTTCATAAATAATTAATTATCAAGCTTGTATATTATGCGATTAACGTAAAAAAGAGATTTTCATGATCACCTTAATCTAAATGTAATAATAAATAACAATTGTTAGAATTCGAGGGGAGGGCCCGGTATTTTATATAAAATTCTGACGATCAATATTTTTGTAAATATTCGAGATAAAAAATAGAAAAAAAGATTAGTTTCATGGCTGACTTTTATAGTTTGTAATAGTTGTTTCATAACAGTTTTGTTTAAAAGTTTAAAAAAAATGAATTTTAGCTTTTTGATGAATTACCCACTCATGTAAATGTGTTCCAATTAATTAGAATACATTTTTTGTTGCTAGAATGCAGCAGACAGACTTCTTGAAATAATTTTAGTTGATTTTGGTTCAAAAAAGTTTGAACCATACTATTATAAATAAGTAAAACTAAAAAACATTTTGCTCTAAACGCAGAATAAACTCAGTGACCAAACTATTCTCATTTAAAATGCAGCTAATCAAAAATTTGTCGAAGCTTTAATAAACTTCTGGCATTGCCCAATTTGGTTTCATTCTTTTATTAAAGTATTTAAATTATCCCATATAGTATCATTCCAGTAGGCGATAGCTTGCAGTGAAGTTGAAGGTGCAACATATAGCTTTGTTTTTCCGATCGTCTGTTGTTGTAACCCGTAATTTACCGCCCTTGTGTTCTTCAAGGCGAAATAAACTTTAGCAGCTTCCTTTCCGTTAAAGCATACTATCTTCGGTTGATATTTCAGTATTTTATCCTCGAAACATTTTGTGTCGTAATGCTCAGCTTTGAGATCTTTGTCCATGCCAAAGTGAAATTTGACTAGATCTGTCAGCCCAATATTATAATTCAAAAGTTCGGAATATTCATTGGGTCTCAAAAGTCTAGGTGTCAAACCACATCCAGCAAGGGTTGGATAAAAAAGGTTGCCCGCCCCCGCATAGTAAGCTTTTCTTTCAGCAGACTTGTTGCCTGCGGCAGTTCCACAAAATACAATATTTAGTCCAGGTCGGAGTAGATCAGGTAAAATCATTATTCAAGAAGCTATTAATTCGCCTAAAATTAGTCTAATTTTCTTGTTTTTCAATTTTAACGGATGAGCAAAAATTACAAAATGTAAATCTACTTAAGACTGGGCTGTAAACGTGCAGTCTCTTTTATCGAAACTCTAAGTCAACATAAAGTCACCTGGGGTGACCTTTATCCCACTAGTCTAGCGATATTTTGAAAGTAAGGCTGTTCAATCATCAATTCTTTTCCGTCTTCCATTTCAATAGAAAACTTTGGGATAACATGAAGCCCCTTTAACAAATCTCTAAGATTATGAAGTGTTAGAGTTGGATATGTCGCATCATACATGTATAAAGTTGGAGCGTTAATTAGAAAGATACCCTCTACATGATACGAATCTTTGGCTTCAATTGGGATTTTTCCAACGACTTCTAAATGCGTCAAAACCATTTCTGTGTGCGCTCGAACGAATTTGATTTTGTTTCCTAATTGGGTCTCATATTTATTTTTGAAACCAGAGTAATCACGCTTCCAATTGAAGTAGTCGAACCGTGATTTATTGTGCTTGCATTCTAACACATATAAAATTTTTCTTTTCTGATCTGCGAAAATCAAATCGATTTCTCCGACTCCAGCTATTTTTTCAATATTATAATTATTGCCTTTATGTTGCCGTAGACTCTTAATACTTTTATCATTAATTATGCCTTCTATAGTCAACAAGCTTACAGCTGCATCTTCTAATACATTGTCATGTGTACTTTCTAGGTATTGGACAAAGTCTTTAATTTTTTTATGTTGTTTCCATTCATCAGCCACATGCCCCCAAGGCAGAGCATTTGTAGTTAATGTTGCAAGGCTTTCCAACCAACGGTTAATACCTGCCATTATATAAAATACACCATCAATCTTAACCTCAATTAAAGGTCGGTAAATAATTCGTCGTATGTCTTGACTACGCAATATGCAGTCCTCGAAGTCCAATACATTATTCCTAGTAACCATGAGACCCTCATAAAAGTTAATTGCTAAATCGCCGGCGGGACTAAATTTGTTCCTAACTTCCTGAAAATATTCATCCTTAGGCATGACGCTAAATCTGAACCCAGGTTCGTCAATCTGTTGCCCCATAAATGAGGTCAAATCCCCATAGTCTACTCCAAGTTCTTTCCAAATTGCAATAAGTTCTGTTATATTATGATAAAGTTTGACACTTTCATCGTGCCTAGAAATGTCTTGTTCGAGATAGTTGAATAAAACATTGTAGGGCTTACGTGCGGTCATCGCCAGTAAACCATCCTCATCGACATCGATAGAAGTGGATTTGGGGAACAATTGACTACGCGCTATATCCTGACTAATGACAAATGCCTGATAACCGATGTAGATCAATTCATCTAAAATAGAGATGTATTCATCAATATGTAAATCAATTTCGGTTAAAAAATTCGGCGTTCCCTTAAGTTCTAGTTTGGAGGATTGCTCCAATATTATTCGAAGCGTCCTTCTGATATTTGCGAAGTCGCTTTTATTAACCGGGACCTCTTTACCTCCAAGTATGTCTTTATATATTCCAAAAGTGTTTTCTAGTAGATGTTGTGCATATAGATAGAATGAAGCTCTAGTTTCATTCCGTATAATACCCATGAAAAGCTCGCCGCAAAGACTAAACGAATTTTTGAGAGCTTCTTGAACCAAAACAGGATCGGTAATCAAATTGGTTCCATGTTTTTCTTTTACTGGCGCGCTGATTACCTTCCAGTATTTATCACTTAAATTAAAGTCAATAAATGGTATTTCTATATCATCCTTTACTATTTGAATTGGCATATTACATATTGCTTTCTCAAAATTACTATTTCATTTCAATAATTTTGTCCTGTTAGAGTTTCATATTCTGCGACAAGAAACCCCTGCATATGTTTCTCCAGCCATTAGACATAAGCCATTGGCTAATAACAAACCGTTACAAATACGTTACGGTATAAAATTTTGAATTGCGGAAATAAGTTATTAATTGCTTCTGTAAGTCAGAAACGACGTTTTGAGCCTTTTGAGGGATAGACTAGAAGGCTCATAATGTATGTTGCTTTTTAATAAATATGATGCAAGAAAAGCAATTCAAACAATTCGCAAAAGTCATTATCTTATTTATAGTTTTTGACATTGGTAGATAATATTTGAAATTATCAACTTGTTACACACAACTTATGGCTCATAATTCTATATTTGCAATATGAGAGTATGGCTTGCCCGTGTCTTTATTGGTCTTGCATTTAGCCTATTATTGGCCCATAACCTCATTTCGCACCATCACGACGAGCAAACCATTGAGTACAACCATGATCATCACGATCATGAAGAAGACAATTCTGCTACTCCTTTTGATAATATTAAACTTGACGGTGACTTTGTACAAAAGTTAGATTTTCTACATGTAGACATCAGTGTTCCCGTGAATTTAGTTATTGTTCAATACAACTTTGTGCAGACACCTGTTGTACTCATTCAACAATATATTCTGCCACCTCCCAAACATCCTCCATCACTTTATAACGTCGATGCCTCTTGCTTAAGAGGCCCACCTGTTTATTGTTAAATACCGGAATTATTTGCTATTGAAGTAAATGAACAGGATTGCCTATGCAATCCGTTTTTCTGATTTTTTACAATAAACTTTCAAAATGTTGAATAAGATTATAGAGTTTTCTATCAAGAACAAACTCGTTATTGGGCTGTTTACCCTTGCACTGATTGCCTGGGGGACGTATTCCATTACCCGATTACCCATTGATGCCGTACCTGATATTACCGATAATCAGGTGATGGTCATCACTGTTACCCCAAATCTGGCTGCCCAGGAAGCCGAAAGGTTAATTACGTTTCCAGTAGAACAAACGATGGCCAGTATTCCTGGCATCAGCCAGATCCGTTCTTTTTCCCGCTTTGGGTTGTCCATTGTTACGATTGTTTTCAACGAGGATGTAGACATCTATTGGGCACGGCAACAGATTGGCGAGCGGTTAAACGATGCTGCGAAACAAATCCCAGAAGGTGTCGGAAAACCAGAAATGGCTCCTGTTACTACGGGGCTTGGTGAAATATACCAGTACGTTATCCACCCTAAAAAGGGTTACGAAAAAAAATACGATGCTACGGAATTGCGTACCATTCAGGATTGGATTGTTAAACGCCAGCTATTAGGCACACCCGGAGTTGCCGAGGTGAGTGGTTTTGGCGGTTATGTGAAACAATATGAAATTGCGGTAAATCCTGATCGTTTGCGGAGTGTAAATGTTAGCATTGCTGATATATTTAAAGCGCTTGAAACCAATAACCAGAATACGGGCGGTGCGTATATCAATAAATCGCCCAATGCCTATTTCATCAGAAGTGAAGGCTTAGTGGGTGGTTTGGAAGACATTGGCAAGATTGTCATTAAAACCAAGAACGGAATTCCGGTATTGATCCGTGATGTGGCTGCTGTTCAGTTTGGAAACAGTGTACGTTATGGCGCCGCAACCCGTAATGGCGAAGGTGAAACCGTTACAGGGATCGTGATGATGCTCAAAGGGGCCAACTCTTCCGAGGTAATCAACAATGTAAAAGAAAAGATTGAGCAGATTAAAAAAACTTTACCAGAAGGCGTAACCATCGAACCCTTTTTAGATCGTAAAAAACTCGTAGACAATGCCATAGGCACTGTATCTAAAAACCTGATTGAAGGAGCTTTGATTGTGATTTTTATTCTGATCTTGTTTTTAGGGAATTTACGGGCAGGATTAGTTGTCGCTTCAGTTATCCCATTAGCTATGCTTTTTGCCATCTGCATGATGAACCTTTTTGGGGTTTCAGGTAACCTGATGAGTTTGGGTGCAATAGATTTCGGTCTCATTGTAGATGGCGCAGTTATTATTGTCGAAAGTATCGTCCACCGGATTGCCATTGGAAACTTCGCCGTTAAAGGAATTGCCCGGCTCACTCAACGGCAAATGGATGAAGAGGTTTATCAGGCTTCATCAAAGATCAGGACAAGTGCTGCATTCGGAGAGATTATTATTCTGATTGTATACTTGCCGTTGTTGGTTTTGGTGGGTATTGAAGGTAAAATGTTTAGACCAATGGCACAAACGGTAATGTTTGCTATTTTAGGTGCATTTATTCTTTCATTGACCTATGTGCCGATGATGGCTGCTTTGGGATTGAGCAAGAACACGACACATAAGCGCAATTTCTCTGATAAAATGATGGATTACTTCCAGCAGTTATACAGTCCGCTGATTAAGAAGGCCATCCAGTATAAAGCAGTTGTAATTATCACGGCAGTTGTACTTTTTGTAATCAGCATCTTCACCTTTAACAGCTTGGGCGGTGAGTTTATTCCTCAGTTGGATGAAGGCGATTTCGCGGTAGAAACACGGGTATTAACAGGAAGCTCTATCGATCAGATGATTGAGGTTTCCCGGAAAGCGCAAAAAATCATTCTTGGCTTCCCGGAAGTAAAACAGGTAGTCAATAAAATTGGTTCGGGAGAAGTCCCAACCGACCCCATGCCAATTGAAGCAGGCGATATGATGGTTATCCTGAAAGAAAAGGGCGAGTGGACAACGGCCAAAACACGCGAAGAATTGGCAGATACCATGCAAAAAGCACTTTCGGTAATTCCTGGCGCTACTTTTGGGTTTCAGCAGCCCATTCAAATGCGTTTTAATGAGCTGATTACCGGAGCAAAACAAGATGTGGTGCTCAAAATTTATGGAGAAGACTTAGATATATTGACCAGCGAAGCCGCTAAAATCGGTAAGCTGATCAGGCCGATTGATGGCGTATATGACACTTATGTAGAGGAAGTAACTGGTTTGCCTCAGATACAGATCAAGTTTAACCGCGATAAGATTGCCCAATATGGGTTAAATATTGAAGAGATTAACCGCACCATTAAAACTGCTTTTGCCGGCGAAACGGCCGGACTGGTTTATGAGGGCGAAAAACGCTTTGATATGGTGGTTCGCCTGGATAAACAAGATAGACAGGATATTGGAAATGTCCGTGGACTGTACATTTCTACACCTACGGGTAAGCAAATTCCTTTGGAGGAAGTGGCTGCTGTAGAGTTTAAGAATGGCCCGAACCAAATCCAACGTGATGACACCAAACGAAGAATTACTATTGGTTTTAATGTCCGCGACCGCGATGTGGCCAGTATCGTAAAAGAAATACAAGCTAAGATAGACCAAAAAATAAAACTCCCGGCAGGCTACTATGTTACTTATGGAGGCCAGTTTGAAAACCTTCAGGCTGCAAATAAAAGGCTGGCTTTTGCACTTCCGGTAGCCTTGTTACTAATCCTTTGCCTGCTCTATTTTACGTTTAATTCTATGAAACAGACCTTATTAATCTTTACCGCCATCCCGCTTTCTGCTATTGGCGGTGTGTTTGCCTTGCTCGTCAGGGATATGCCTTTTAGTATTTCGGCAGGTGTTGGTTTTATTGCACTCTTTGGTGTAGCCGTTCTAAATGGAATTGTACTGATTTCCGAGTTTAACCGATTAAAAGAAGAAGGAATGACCGATATAAATGAAAGAGTTCTTACGGGAACTAAAATCAGGTTACGCCCGGTACTCATGACAGCGGCAGTAGCCTCTTTAGGTTTTCTGCCAATGGCAATCTCTAATTCATCAGGGGCAGAAATTCAGCGTCCATTGGCAACTGTAGTGATTGGAGGATTACTTACTGCTACCTTGCTTACACTTTTGGTACTTCCAGTATTGTATATCCTTTTTGAGAAAAAATTTAGGAAACCTAAAACTGGTGCGGCTCTGAATACGCTTGTCGTTCTGGTATTGTCGTCTATTTTGCTGGTACCTTTAGGTACATTTGCCCAGAATGGCCCGGTAGAAAAGCTAAGCCTTCAACAAGCCATTGACCTGGCGCTAAAAAATAACAATAGTATCAAAGCAGCGGCATTTGGGATAGATTATCAAAAAGAACTTAAAAAAGGAAGCCTTACGCTCGATCGCACCAATGTGGTTTACCAGCAGGGACAAATCAATAGCAATGCGAATGACAATCACATTAGTATTAATCAGAAAATCGAATTTCCTACGGTTTATTCAGGTCAATCCAAATTGGCATCAGAACAAATTTTAAAAGCCAAGGGGCAATATGATGTTCAGGCATTAACGCTAATCAGCAAGGTTAAAAGTGTGTATTACAAGCTGGTTTATTTTGGAGAAAAACGAAATCTGTTACACTATCAAGACAGTCTTTATACCAATCTGTCAAAGGCCAGCGACTTACGTTATCGTACCGGAGAAAGCAACCGGTTGGAAAAAGTAACTTCAGAAACCCAGTCAATGGAGCTTAAAAATGCGTCGAGGCAGGTTGAAACAGATATACACATTGCTGAAAAAGAACTGCAAACCTTGCTCAATACAGATCAGCAAATTGTGGTCAGCGAAAACAAGCTTCAGCGAAAAACAATTGGCATTTCACAAGATAGTACCCTACTTGCAGACAATCCTTACCTCAATTATTTGAAACAGGAATTAAAGGTGAAAGATCAGGAAACCCGTCTTCAAAAAGCAAAAGGATTACCCGATTTTTCGGTCGGCTATTTTAACCAGTCTTTTAAGGGCTTGCAGAATTTTAATGGTGTTACCCAAAACCTTACTGGATCAGATCGTTTCAGCGGTTTTCAGGTGGGTATTGGTATTCCTTTATTGCCGGGCGGGAACAAGGCAAAAGTAAATGCCGCCAAAGTAAACCAGCAGATTGCATCGGCAAACCTGAAAGATCAGCAAAGCATTTTGCAGGGTAATTTTAGTCAGCTTTTGCAGCAGAACCAGAAACACGCCAGCACCTTGGATTATTACGAACAAGGCGCATTAAAACAAGCTGATCTGATTATCAAAAATGCGGATGCAGGGTTTAAAGGTGGCGAAATTGCCTATCTGCAATACCTTCAAAGTTTGGCATTGGCCATTAAAATTAAATCTGATTATCTGGACGAGCTGTTTGCTTACAACCAGAACATATTGGACATCGAAAATATCATAGGTAAAAAGTAAAACAATGAAACAACTAAATTATATAACAGCTTTTACGCTGGTGCTTTTAACGCTAACAGCCTGCAATCAGGCGGCCAAAGAGGAAGGAAAAGAAGAGCCATCTACCGAAAAACCAAGTGATGAAGTGACCTTATCCAAAGATCAGTACAGGGTAGCTGCCTTACAGATGGGTAAACTGGAAATGCGAACGCTGAGCGATGTGATTAAGGCGAATGGAGCCATTGACGTGCCACCTGAAAACCTGGTTTCCATATCAGCCCCGCTGGGTGGCTATATTAAAAGTTCGGGCTTGCTTCCGGGCCAACAGATCCGTAAAGGACAGGTAATCGCCACCATAGAAAATCCTGAATTTATTGATATTCAACAGGAATATCTGGAGAGTAAAAGCCGTTTTGAGTTCCTTGCACTTGAATACAAAAGGCAGGAACAATTGAGAAAAGAAGACGTGAACTCTGCAAAGACTTTCCAACAAGTGAGTTCCGAGTATAAAATGATACAGGCCAGAATGAGTGGACTAGAGCAAAAGCTATCCCTGATTGGGATGAATGCCAAGAGCCTTCAATCTGGAAAGATTTCCAAAACAAGCAACCTTTATTCTCCCATTTATGGTTTCGTAACGGTAAGCAATGCAACCACCGGAAGATACGTTAATCCAACCGATGTGATATTTGAGCTGGCCAATAAAAGCGAAATGCACCTTGCCCTGAATGTTTTTGAAAAGGATGCTGCTAAAATTAAAGTAGGTCAAACCATCAAATTTGCATTGGCAAATGAAACGGAATACAACCGCAATGCTAAAGTTTTCCTGATTGGCAAATCAACCGGAACAGATGGAACAGTACCCGTTCATTGTCATTTACAAAATGCTAATGATGCTGCTTTGTTTCCAGGGATGTATGCCAAAGCATTAATCGCAACCACAAATCAATCTGTCCCGGCCTTACCAAGTGAAGCCATTGTACAATCTGATGGTCTGGATTACATTTTCATCCAAACTGTGGCTTCTGCAACTAAAGGTTTAACGTTTAAGATGATCCCGGTTAAGAAGGGAATTGAACAGGAAGGTTATTCGGAAGTTATTTTGCCGGAAAATTTTGATAAAAATGCGACCGTTGTACTTAAAGGTGCTTATACTTTGCTTTCAGCAATGAAAAATGTAGAGGAATAATGGCACAGGCAAAACTCATAACGGTGTTAAAGGAACCTTTTCAAGCGCTAAGACATAAAGCGTTTGCTACCCTGTATTTCGCACAAACCATCAGTTTGTTAGGTGATGCCTTTACCTGGGTAGGACTTGCTCTGTTGTCTTATCAGTTTGGAAAGGAAAATTCAGCGGTAATTTTGGCCTCTGCATTAACACTAAGGGTGATTGCCTTCATCATTTTTTCTCCTTTTGCCGGAGTATTGGCCGACCGGGTTGACCGTAAAAAAATCCTGTATATCACGCATTTTATCAGAATGGGGATTATCTGCTGCCTGCCTGTTGTAAATGCAGAATGGCAGATATATGTATTGGTTTTTCTTTTAAACGTGTTCAATGCTTTTTTTACGCCTACCTATAAATCCATCATTCCACAAGTGGTAGACCAGAAGAATTACAGGCAGGCCATTGGGTTATCAACCGCTACCTTTCAGTTATTAGGGGTGCTTGGGCCGGGTTTGGCCGGAATTATAGCGGTATGGTTCGGGGCGAGGGATATCTTCTTTGTGGATGCAGCATCGTTTATTCTTGCGGGTATTCTGATCCTGATGCTTCCCGCAAAACTGATCAGTAGGCCAGCTCATTTAACTGCTGAAAAACCGCTGTCTGCCTGGGCGGATGTTGTCAAAGGTGCCAGATTACTTTTTGGAAATAGACTGATCAGATTTTCCCTTGTAATTGAGTTTCCGCAATAGCAGGGGCACAAATTTTAGTGAATACCGTAGGTCACATTAAAAGTGGGCTTCTGCTTGGTGACAAGCAGTATGGCTGGGCAATGGCTGCCTTTGGCATCGGTGCGGCCGTAGCAGCTTTTGTTGCAGGAAATCTGGATAAGTCGAAAAGTAGACGCGTATCGCTGATTGTTGGCGTATTGCTGCTTGGACTGGCTATCACGGGCGCAAACTATGTCAGTTATACGGTTTTGTTAATCCTTTGGCTGTTTGCCGGATTAGGTCAGAGTTTAGCAGAAATGCCTTCCGAAACCTTGATAGGAGAAAATATAGTTTCGGCAGAACAAGGGAAAGTATTCGGCTCCCATTTTGCCTTTTCCCACTTATGGTGGGCAATTGCCTATCCCATAGCAGGGTTTACCGGAAGTCATTTCCCCGGAAATGATTTCTTTTACGGAGGCCTCATTTCATTGGGGATATTGATAACTGCCCTTCTTTTTATATCAAAACAAATAAACAATAAATTCTATAATCCATTAATCATTAAAAAATCAAAATGAAAAAAACACTAATTATTGCAGCCATGTCTTCTATGCTATTTGTGGCTTGTTCAGGTGAAGCTAAAAAAGAAGCAACTACAGATTCGACAGCTACAGAAACTATGGCAACAAGCGTAGACACTTCGGCTGTTAAAACTGATAGTACCACAGTAGCTAAGGATACAGTAGCAATGGATAGCGCTGAAGCGGCTCATGGCCACAAACACTAATTAAAAACAAATTGGTCTATCCTGATTATAAGATCAGGGTAGGCTTGCTTTAAATGGAAAATATGAATTTAAAAAAAATAATTTCGGTTGCTGTACTGTTTATCCTATGTAGTATAGGAAATAACCTTTTTGCACATGGAGTGGATGGTGATACACAAACCTTCTTAACCGGTAATCAAGGTGTGGCTTTTGGCCCCTTTCTTTACATCGGCGCTAAACACATGCTTACAGGATATGACCACCTGCTTTTTCTGGTTGGGGTGATTTTCTTTTTGTATAAGCCTAAAGAAGTCCTGCTTTATGTCAGCTTCTTTACCATAGGTCACAGTATCACTTTGTTACTTGGAGTGATGTGCAATATTGCCATTAATGCTTATCTGATAGACGCAATTATCGCACTTTCTATTGTTTACAAGGGATTTGACAATCTCGGAGGTTTTCAACGTTTCTTCGGTAAACAACCCAATACCAAAGCAGCGGTACTGATCTTTGGTTTATTTCATGGTTTTGGTCTGGCGAGTAAATTGCAGGACTTCAATTTCGGTAAGGAAGGCCTATTTACCAATTTATTAGGCTTCAATATCGGAGTAGAAATAGGCCAGTTTATCGCACTTGCTCTGGTTCTTGCACTGATTACAGTATGGCGTAAATATCCCAGCTTTATGAAGTTCTCCACTTTCACAAATACCATGCTCATGGCAGCAGGGTTTCTATTATTAGGTTTTCAGTTAACAGGTTATTTCACATCTTAAATAAAACATACAATGGCAGAAATGAGTCATCAAATCTTGGAAAAAAGTAAAATTATAAAAGCGGTACTGATTGCATTGGTAGTCGCCGTTATCTTATTGGTTACAGCAATTTTACCTGCTGAATATGGTATTGACCCCTTAGGAACCGGGAAGGCTTTTGGTTTTGGGAAACTATATGTTCCCGATAACACTGCAGGTGACGAATCTCAAATGATGGTCAAAAAAAACAACCCTGTTATCAAATTGGAAAAGGCAGGTTCAGGGCCAGATGTAAAAAAACCAACGGAAGCAGATCTGCCTGCTCCGGCGCGACAATATGCGCATAGAGAAGACAGCGTAGAAGTAATTGTTCCGGCAGGTAAAGGTATTGAATACAAAATTCATATGCTGAAATACGGACAGATGAAATACGAATGGGTAACCAATAGCGGAGATCTTTATTTTGATTTTCATGGAGAACCGAAAGAGGTGAAGCCAAGTAAAAACACTTATTTTGATAGTTATACCATTGCTTACTCAAATAATATGGTGGGTACATTTTTATCCCCGTTTGAAGGAAAACACGGTTGGTATTTTAGAAACAGTGGGGACAAGGACGTAAAGGTCACTTTAAGAATTAAAGGTGAGTATACGCTTTAGTTGGCTATAATGCTATAATTACGGGCCTACAGCTATTTGTACGCCCATAATTATAATGACTCGTTAGTTTTATCTTCCCTTTAAAGCAATATTTAACCGCCCGGCGACATTGTCCCAATTGATGATGCTGAACAGGTTATCTACAAAATCATTCCTTTTGTTTTTAAACTTTAGGTAATAAGCATGTTCCCAAACATCCAGTACAAGTAGCGGAACAACACCCCATTGTGTTAATTTTTCATGATTTTCACATTGTAAGATCGTCAGCTTATCGGTATAGGGTTGATACCCTAAAATCCCCCAGCCATTTCCATCTACATCTTTAGAGGTTTTAGCGAGATAGATTTTTAGTTTTTCATAACTCCCGAAATCCTTTTCTATACGTTTCAGTAATTCACCTTTGGGCTCTGATTTTTTATTGGTCAGGTTTGTCCAGAAAATGGTATGCAGAATGTGTGATGACAGGTGATAGGAAAGTTTTTTAGTCCAGAAATCTATCGTTTCAATGTTGTTTTCGTCCAATGACTTTTTAATCATTAGTAAATCTTTATTGGCACCTTTTACCGCTCCGCCATGATGGAAGGTATAATGCAGGTTCAGGGTTTCCTCGTCCATATAAGGTTCAAGGAAACTTTGCTGGTAAGGGAGTGCCAAATGGATAAAATTACCACTGGCATCTACCAGTTTATCCATTCCGTTGTCATTAAGACTGCTGGCAAAGACAGAGTTGACAGGCAACAAACTAGCCCCGCCCAAAATGACAGAGGTTTTTAAAAACTCATTTCTTTTCATTATAAAAGTGTTTTAGGTAGTATTCCAATTATTGCTGATGCTAATATGAGATGCGGTTCTTTTATTTTTTTTAGGTAGATCAAGGTAAGTATAGCTACGAGGATTTTAAAATATGCTTCTAGCTAAATAAATTAATTTTTTATTGAGCCATCATCTTGTACATCCTCAGTTCCGCGGAATGTCCAATCCTTTTAGGTACGGCCACGAAAAGTTTATGTTGGTCTGGAACCCATAAGGAAGTTCTTGCCCCTGAGGCAGAGGACAGGTGCGCAATGGGTATATAGCTAGTCCCTTTTTCCTGAAACATATCTATATAACCCTGGCCACCTGTTAGCAATACCCTTTTGCTCTTAGGATCATAAAAAATATCATCGGCATCCCCGCTACATTTAATAACCGCAACTTCTTCGCCTGTTTCAGCCTTGAACACAACCAATCTCGATGGGTGACGGAACGCCACAAACAGGTGCTTCTGAAGGCTATCGTAGGCCATTGGGAAATTGGAGGAATACTTTTTTTGTTTCCACTTATCAAGTACTTTAAGGTTATTTCCGTCCAGCACTTCAATCAGATTAGCTCCTGGCACGTTTACCCATATTTTGCCAGTTTTATGGTCTGTTTGGAAACTTTCAGGGTGACCATCCAGAGGGATTGTACCTTTTAGTTTTTGCGAGACTTCATCAATCAGGGCTATGTGACCATTACCATAGCCAATATATACCGTTTTATTTTCCGGGACATAACGGATGTTATCTGCGTCATCCCCCAAATCCAAATCTTTTTTAGCTTTTAACGTTTGCGCATCATAGAAAGTCAAACGGCCACTATCATCATTTGCAACCGCAATAGCATGAGTCCAGGGAAGATAACAAACACCCTGAGGATGTTGTAATCCCGTTATTGAATTTTCTACCTTTCCAGAATTAAGGTTAATCACCTCCACAGAATTATTTCCTAACGCTGCCATATAAATAATGTTTTTCTCTGGATTGAGTGAAAGATGGTCAATACGGCCCGAAACTCCGGGTAACTCGAATACTTTCTCGAGTTTTAGTAAATTACCACCAAATTCGGTCTGCCCATTGCAGGACACCCAACCTAGTGATAAGGGCAGGATAAAACCTGCAAAGAGTTTTTTCATATCCATAGCTTTAAGATTAAACCAATAACAGCGGAAATGAGGATCAAATGAGGTTCTTTTGCCTTTTTGATATAAATCAGCGTCAGCATGGAGAGTATAGCGATCAGTGCAGTGGGTATATCAATAATCGAACGCATCGCAATAATGATGACTGCGCCAACCAATGCACCGATAACCACAGCGGTTATTCCATCAACAAAGGCTTTGATACTTTGGTTTTTTGCAATTTTTTTAAAGGACGGTGCAAAAGCAACTGTAAAGATATAACAAGGCAGAAATGTAGCAAGGGCAGCAACACAGGCACCGGGAAATCCAGCAACCAAATAACCTATAAAGGCTACGGTAATCACTACCGGACCGGGAGAAACCATTGCTACTGCAACAGAATCTACAAACTGTTTTTCAGTGAGCCAGCCAAACTCGTTTACTACCCCGCCATGAAGGAATGGGACAATCGCCAGTCCGCTGCCAAACACAAAAGTGCCTGCTTTAAGAAAGAACCACCAGATCTCCTCTACTGTTTTTCCTTTATACTCCCAAAAACCCATAGCCATTAACAATACTGAAGGAACTGAGGAAGGTCTTTTCATCCATTTTGGCGGAGCCTTAACAATCATATAGATTAATCCGCAAGCAACAAATAACAAAACACTTTCCTGTTGGGTGATCACCGTAACTACGATGCCTGCCAGGTAAAATAGCCATAGTAACCAATTGGATTTTATAGCTTCTAAATTTAAACTACTAACGGATTTAATAGTTAATTTATAAGCACTGATGGCAATAATTCCAATAACTGCGGCACTAACTCCATAAAATACTGCCTGCATACCAGGTAAACCGCTATATAGTTTGTAAGCCATACCCAATAATACCACCATGATAAATGAAGGCAGGACAAAGGCAAATCCAGCCAGTGTTGCACCCCAAAAGCTGTAATGTACAAAGCCCATGTAAATACCCAATTGGGCAGCTAAAGGACCAGGTGCCAGTTGAGCTAAGGCAAAACCTTCTTTATATTCATCTTCAGTAACCCATTTTTTATCTTCAACAAGGTCACGGTGCATATAACCGACTAAAGCAACCGGACCACCAAAGCCCCATGTACCAAGCTTTAAAAAATACAAGGTCATTTCACTTAGCTTATAAATTGGTTTCTCTTTCATGGTTTTGGATTCCAGGTATGTGTTTCTTTTTGCAGGAATTTCGCCCAGCTGTAAAGAGCATCATAGATTTTTAATCCGATTTCCAGCATTTCATGGTCATCTTTATAGTTATAGGAAAGCCCGACAGATATTGCCCAAAGCCCAGCGGCTTGCGGAGCAAGATCAAAACAATTAGTATCTGCTCCACGGACAATTTCAGCAATTTGAAGCACAGCAGGATCAGTTAAGCTGTGCTTTTTAATGATGTGATCAAAAGTACAACGATCTCCCTCATGTGTATACTCCGCGCCCACAATATCATAGGGTGTGGCATTCAATGCTTTTGCAGTTTCAAAAACGGCCTCCTTGGGTACGTAAATGAATTCTGCATCAAGATCTACGAAGTTTTTTATAAGCCAGGGGCATCCAATACGGTCAATTTTAGGCCGTTCACGTGTGATCCATTTCATAACTATTTCATTTAAATATTCTGGAGGAGAACTACATTTTCATTTCTCCCATGTGTTTTTCTTTCTTTTTACCAAGCACATCGAGTGCTGCCCTAAAACCTTGTGCCAGTGTTGCTGCTTGTCCACGGCCATAATAATGGAGGAAGATCATGTGGGGATCATCGTCTAACATATGATTATGTACTGCTACAATTTCAAGATTGTGCTTACGCAATACCCGAATCACCTCGTTTACTTCATGCTGCAGCATTGCTATGTCGCCCGCAATATGTGCATCATCCTGCTTGCCGGCAAAAGATGCCCAGCTGTTCAGGCCAATTGCTGCGGTCATTTCAACCCCCATTGCAATGATCTTCAAATCACTTCGTCCAACGGTATATTTATAGGTCGGCCCATTTACTGCTCCTGTATATTTTACAATGGCATCAAGTGCTGGAATATCAAAATTCTCTTTTCCCGTCACAGTGGAAGGAGCGGATGCGGGCGGTTGATTGGCTGGAAAAAGTTTACTGTCCCTGATGGTAGCAGCATATTTTTTTGCGAGTTCTTCCACAGTCCCCATTCCATGTATGTGCATGTAAAAAATACGTGGCTCTTCATAAAAGAAGTGGTTATGTATGGCTGCAATTTCCAGTCCATTAGCCTGGGCAGCAGAGATCAGCGGATTAACTTCTTCCTGTAACAGAACTGTATCGCTCATGACCATTGCAGATTTACCATCGGTTGTTTTTTTGAAGGCAACCCAGCCACCAAAACCAAATGGAATAGGAATGGGTTCTCCCTTAATCTTTATTTTCAGGTCATTACGCGGCAAGGAGGTAAGGTGTGTAAACTCTGCTTCGTTGTAAGCGCCTTTTTTATCCATTGCTGTTTCAATTGCTGAAATCTCCGAGGCAGAAAGTGGCGGGGTTTTACCCGGAGCACCGGATGCTACCATCGCCTCTACCTTACTTAAAGGAAGCAAAAGACTAGTCCCTAACAAGGCGCCTGCCTGTAAAACTTGTCTGCGATTAAATTTGGATGTTTCCATGTTTTAAGTTTTGATGTTTGGTTAAATTTACAAAAGATAAGTGTCAAATAATAGAACATAGATGACCCTTAAGTAGGATAATCTTTACCTTTTTCTATTCAGATTTTATCTCAACTGAAGTGTCTTCTTTCAGTTCTTCGTTTGCCTGGTTCACGATTTGATCACCTACTTTAAGATCCCCAATAATTTCTATTTTATCCATATTGGTAAATCCTGTCTTCACATCTACCCATCGTGTTTTTCCATTTTCAACGATAATAACAAATTTTCTTTCCTGACTGGTCACTACTGCTTTGTAAGGAACCATAAATCCTTCTTGCGCGCGACTGATTGAAAGTATAATCTGTGCAAACATCCCAGGCTTAAGCAATCCTTTTGAATTAGGGAAAGTAAACTGCCAAACCTCACTTCTTGTCTGAGGATCAATAGCATCTGATTTCCTAGCCAGTTTTGCTTTAAATAACTGTCCGGGATAAGCCGATACGGTAAAGGAAACTTCATTATCTTTTAATTTAGCTGAATTGTAGGCTTCTGGTACGGCAACATCCACCCTTAAAGAGGAATTATCCTCTATTCTAAACAGCATTGTTTTTCCTGTGTTATCTACAAAGTCTCCTTTGAATATATTTCTTACCGTAACAACACCGTCAAAGGGGGCACGGATAACCAGATAATCTTCGATGCTCTTACTCGCTTGTGCAGCTGAACGTGAGGCCGAATAAACCGCACTATCTGCTTTCATTTGATTTCTGGCAATATCCAGTTCATTATCTGCCACAGCCCCAGGAGTTTTTGCTGCCCTTAGTAGTCTCAAATAAGTGTTGTTGCTGGTTTCATATTTGGCTCTGGCACCCATACTATTGCTTTGGCTTTGCGTCTGCGCAGCTCTTAATTCAGGGGCGTCAAGGATACACAATATCTCACCTTTTTTAACTCTCGTTCCTATATCCACCTTTACATCCTTCACATAACCAGGTATGCGCGAAAAAATGTTGGCCCGGTCCAAAGGCGTAATTTCTCCTGTTAAAGTGAGCTTGTTGGAAATGGGTTCCAGCTGGAGTCTAATCAATTTGACCACCGGTTTTTCCGGTTTATTTGATGTACTGTTTTTTTTAGCATCGCTTGCTGTGCATGCTGATAGCAAGGCTATGGAGATAAGGCAGAAATAAGTGTTTATAGCTTTCATGATTAATTCTCAGTTGTTTTATAATATTTGCTTTGCGGATCATCTGGATCTAGGGAAATAACAGGTGTCTGGCGGTTCCCAATGGAGGCTTGGTACAATAGCGGCAGAAAGACCAGACTTGAAAATACAGAGAAGAACAATCCTCCTATAACGGCGATTCCTAATGGTGAGGTCTGATCGCCTCCTTCACCCAAACCTAAAGCCATAGGTATCATTCCAGCTATCATGGCTAAAGTAGTCATAAGGATTGGTCTGATCCGGTCTTTTATACCTGCTAAATAGGGGCTGTCAAGTTTTTCCTTTCTATATTTTTCTGCTTGGGTTAGAAAAAGAATTGCATTTGATACAGCTACTCCAATTGCCATAATACAACCCATATAAGATTGAATATTCAGTGTTTTACCACTTATCCAAAGTAATATTAAACTACCTGCTACAATTCCAGGGATAATAGATATGATGACCAAGGACAAGCGAAAGGATTGGAAGTTTACAGCTAACAGTAGAAAAATCACTACAATCGCAAGTAAAATGCCATTTTGTAATTCTTGAAAAGTTTGAATAAAAACTTCTGCTTGTCCCTGCTGTTGTATTTTCATCCCTTCAGGTAGCTCTCCTAAACCTGCAATGAGCTTTTCAATATCAGACATAGCTTTTCCAAGCGCCTGGCCTTGTAAATTAGCTGTAATGGTGATGTATCGTTTTTGATTTAGGCGATCATATTCTCCCTCCACAGTTGCCATTTTCCAGCTTGCCACATCTCTTACATAAGCCTGTTTTCCATTATTAGAATTAAGGAGAATATTGTCTACCTGGGCAGGATCGTTCATCACATATTCCGGTACCTGTACCTGTATTTGATAAGCCGTTCCCGAAGCTTTATCCAGCCAGTAATTAGGCTGCGAAAAACGACTTGAAGAGGTGGCTGCGGTCAATGATTTACCTGCATCCTCTACCGTTAGGCCCAACTGGCCTAACTTTGTCCTGTCAAATTCTATCTTCATTGCTGGGTAACCTTGTGGCGCACCATAAGCCACATCACGGATATATGGCAAGGTCTTCAATCCTTCCACGACCTTCTTCCCAAATTCTCTGTCGTGTCGTAAATTTTTGCCCAAAATCCTGATTTGTACGGGTGTGCCAGTGCCCTGGCTCATTACCTGATCTACTAAATCGGCAGGTTCAAAAGAGATCTGCATATCAGGAATTCTGTTTTTCACCACCTTTCGCAAGGTTTCTTTAAAATCATCCAGAGGAACTTTAGCCTCCGGGCTAAACTTGACTTTTAATAATCCTTCTTCTGGGCCACTTGTCCACAAGTGTATTACACTTACTGGATAACTGGATGGCTGAAGACCAACAAATGCAGAAGAAATAGCGATCTTACCACCGCCCGAAATACTATCAATCAAATGAAGCAGTTGTTTTGTCTTTTCTTCGGTACGCTCAATCCTTGTTCCTTCAGGAAGCCTAAGTCTTACCTGAAATTGTCCTGCATCTACTTTAGGGAATAATTCCTTACCAATGATCAAAAATAGGAATCCAGCAAAAACAATAGATAGAATGATGTACACTGGAATAAAGAGATTTCTTACAGGTAATAGCCGAAGGATCAATTTTTCGTGTCTCTCTTTAAAGCGGGCCATCCGCTTACCTTCATTTGCATTTGCTACAGTGTGCTCTTTAAATAGCCAATTGGCTATTACAGGTACAAAGGACTGCGACAATAAAAAAGACGCAATCATGGCAAACCCAACCGCTAAAGAAAGTGGTAGAAACATGGATTTAGGAATTCCAGACATAAAGAATGCGGGGAAAAATACAGCAAGGATGCAAAGCAGGATGAGCAACTTTGGCAAAGCAATTTCCTTACATGCCTTTAATATAGCTTGTCCCTTGGGTTCTCCTTTTTCCTGGTGATGATGGATGTTTTCTATGGTTACCGTCGCTTCATCAACCAAAATACCTATCGCGAGCGCTAAACCACCAAGAGTCATGATATTAATGGTTTGTCCAAAAAGCTTCAGGCATATTACGGCAGACAATAAGGCAAGGGGAATGGTCAATACAACAATAAGTGAACCTCTCCAATCCCGTAAAAACAGCAGTACCATTAAGCCTGTCAACAATGCACCTAAAATACCTTCGCTCATTAAGCTTTTTAGAGAATTGATTACATAACCCGATTGGTCAAATTCATAACTTACCTTTATATCTGATGGAATAGCAGACTGCATATCGGGTAATGCTGCTTTTACTTTTTGTACTACATCCCAGGTGGAGGCATCAGCTCGTTTAGTAACTGGAATATATACCGAACGTTTACCATTGATTAGTGCGTAACCGGAGGTAACATCAGCACCATTATCTATTTGGGCAATATCGCGTACATAAACCGAAGGCCCACTGCCAGTTTTCAAAGGAATATTTCCCAGATCCTGAATGTTCTCAACCACAGTATTCTGTGGGGCGATCAGCATCTTATCTCCAATCCGTAGATTACCTGCTGGTGTAATCGTATTTCCTTTGGCAATAGCAGTTACCAATTCTTCCGGGCTTATCCCGTAACTACGCAATTTGTTTGGGTCAGCTTTAACCAATACAGTTTTCTGGTTTCCCCCAAAAGGCGGCGGGGCAGAAACTCCTGGTAAAGTTGCAAACATGGGTCTTACCTTGAATAAGGCCAAATCTTGCACTTCTGATAGAGATTTTGTGGAACTGCTAAAAACGAGCTGACCAACGGCTACGCTTCCGCCATCAAAACGGGTAACGAAAGGTGATACAGTTCCTGGCGGCATAAAAGCCCTTGCACGGTTTACCATAGAGACAACCTCGCCAGTTGCCTGCCCCATGTCCGTACCTTCATAAAAGTTCAATTTGAGCAAGGCAACCCCCTGAATGGTTTTACTTTCTACAGATTTGATACCGGTTACATACAGGAAATGATATTCATAATAGGAGGTGACAAATCCTTCGATCTGTTCGGCAGATAAACCTCCATAGGTTTGGGCCACATAGATCGTAGGTGTACCAAGTTTAGGGAAAATATCCACGGGCATGGTACGAATAGAAACTATAGCAAAGAAAATAATTGCGATAACGGCAACGATAATGGTAATCGGTCGTCGTAAAGAGGAGTAAAGAAATTGAAGTATGTTCATTTGCCGTATTGATTTAAAAACAAGTTTATATTTCCCTGGTAAGTAGCCTTGGTTAATAATGACTTCCAGACGTTATAATAGGCAATCTTCACTGTGGCTTCTGACTGAAACAAAAGTTGTTGTGCCTGGATCACATCGTAATAGTTGATTAGTCCAGATTTATACCTTGATTGAATAGCTTTATAAGAATATTCTGCTGAATATGACTGTTGGGGTGCCAGATGGGCTGATTGCAATGCTTTTTGAAAAGCTGATTCGGCAATTTCCTGCTGTGTACTCAAATGTAATTCAGTTTGTAAAAGTTGTTCCCTGCTGGATGCAGTAAGTAACTCCTGTTGTTTCCATAATGGCTTCTGGTGGAAGATTTCAAAAATAGGGAATGCAACTTGTGCGCCCACTCCATAGTTATACCGCTGGAAACGCCATCCCTCATTGTTATTAATCGATCCATCTGCTCCAACTCCAGACCCTCTGCCATAACCTGTACTCCATATCGTCAATTTGGGTAAAATGCTCCTTTTTAATGATTTTAAGGCCAGTTGGTTTGATGCAACATTAGCTTTGCTCAACTGTATTTCAGGATGTTCAGTAAATGTAGTGTCGGCCTGAGTCAGTACTGGTAATCTTTTAAGAAGTAAAGAGTCTACAATTGTTCCGGCTGGTAAACGTCCACCAACGATTTCCTTCAGTGCGATCAATGAGGAATCTCTTTGTCTTTCAAAACCTATCAATTGCATTTTGGCCCTGGTGTATTCTGAATTAAAAGAGGACGAATCGGTACCGGGCCTTAAACCGCTGGTGACCAGTGCTTGTGCTTGTTTAAGATTAAAAGCAGACCGATCGATATTGGTTTGATAAATTTTGACTAGATCGTTAACAAGTAAATAATTTAGCCATGAACTGATCACATATACCTGCTGTTGAAATGAGCTTAACTCTTCATCTGACTTGCCATATTGCAATCTTCCTTTTGCCAGATCGATTTCTGAACTCCTCTGCCCAAAAGTGATGGGCTCCCATTGTAGATTAAGTGCTATAGCACTGCCAGGAGTTCCTTTGTATTCGTTGGTTTTACTAGGAGGGCCGCTTATTGGTATAATATATTGCGGGTAAACCATACCCGTGATGTTGTTTGAGGTCGCATAATCGACCTGATAAGAAGCATTGAGTGAAGGTATCACTCCGGCTTTTTTATATTTTACCGCATATTGCAACGCCGCTGTTTGCAGTTTTTTCGCTTTGATCAGCGGATAGTTGGTGACGGAGGATTGGAGCAGCGAATCCAAATAAGCTCTGCCTTGCTGTCCAAAAGACTTATTTGGCAACAGTGCATAAATGATTATCGTTATAATCAGGCCAATCTTTCGAGGAATAGTTTTAATATTGTGTTTCATGTCTGGAAGTCCAGTTTTTAATTAAAACACAATATTATGGCTATTTAATGTTACAAAATAGAACAGAACCAACTAGTAGAACATACTTTACTTTTTTAGGTGATTTTTTTTATATTCAGAGGCTTTCATCCCCATATGTTTTTTAAATATCCGGTTAAAATGGCTCTGATCTGAAAAACCTGTATGATAAGCGATTTCGCTTAAGGTATAATTACTGGTCTCTATTAACTGAATTGCTTTTTCTAACCTCATCTTCCGGATGTATTCTCCAAATGACTGATTTTCAAAATATTTGGAAAATTCACGTGAAAGATATGTTGGATTTATCTCCAATTCTTCAGACAAATGCTGCAAGCTAAGGTTCATATTGGTGTCTACTTGATCTTGAATCATTTCCCTCAACTCCTTTGCCCACTCAGGAATTTTTTGCGTTTTGTTATTTTTAAGAAATTGATAATAGACTTGCAGCAATAAATGTTCATCTGGAGTCTGAGTGTGCTTCTGATGATGAAGATGCTTTGCCCAACTATAGAGACCATCATAAACTTTCATGCCAAATTCCAAAAGTTCCTTATCATCATTACTGTTATAGGAGAGACCTGAAAAAATTGCTTCTAATCCAGAAGCTTGTGGGGCAAAATCATGGCGATCGGTATCAGCACCCCTAATAATTGTTGCCATTCGATTGAGTGCCGCATCCTTTAACTGATGTTTTTTTAAAAAATAATCAAAACTACATTGATCGTCATAGTGACTATACTCTACACCTGGAATATCAAAAGGGATGGCATTTAACTCTGCTGCCATACTTAAAACCTTGTCAGAAGCAACGTAGATAATCTCTGCCTCAGGATCAATAAAACGCTTGATGAGCCATGGACAGGCTATGCGGTCAATTTTTGGTTTTTCACGGGTGATCCAATTCATTTTTATTTGTGAGTATGTAGCAAACTTAAGATTAATTTTTAACTATTGGAAAACAACTGTAGTGTACATATATACGTTACAGATACGTTACGGAGCAAAATTTTGTGGTTTGAAAAATAGTGATTATATTGCTTCAGTAAGTTAGAAACAATGATTTTCGTCCTTTTTAGGATGGTCAGAGTAGAAGACTCATAATCTTTTGGTCCCTGGTTCGAGCCCAGGTGGGCCCACTGCTTTAAACCCCTTTAAGGATGACTTGAAGGGGTTTTTTGTGTGTTTTAAGGTTGTTTTGTAGCCTTCATTTAAAGCAAATAAAGGCCTATTTTGGTTCGAGCCTTGTTGGGAAGACCATGCTAAGTATAATTCGAATTCTTTAGCTGCTTTTTAAAATGATATTAGAATGAAGTGATTTTTCTGAATGTCATTAACCTAATTAGCTTATCATTCATGGAATTTTCAAACTTTATAGGTTTAACTTTAATTATGCGACTGATATTCAACTGGGGTGATGCCAGTCTTTTGCTTAAACAATCGGGTAAAATGTTGCTGATATTTAAAGCCAAGCTCATAGGCAACTTCACTTATCGTTTTTCTGTTATCAAAAATTCTGGCTTTTGCCTCGTCTATTAGTTTGTGTTGTATATAATCTAATGCTGTGCTGCCGGTTTCTTTCTTAATTAAATCTCCGAAGTAATTAGCAGATAGATGGAGTTGATCTGCGCACCAGGTTACACTTGGTAAGCCTAATGTTTGTGCTTTATCCGAACTGAAATAATCTAGCATTAGGTTTTCAAAGCGTACCAGAATGTCTTTGTTCACATTATCCCTGGTCATAAACTGCCTATCATAGAAACGCATGCAGTAATTCAGCAATAGCTCGATATTAGAGGCGATGAGTGTTCTACTGTGCTTATCCATATTTTGATCAATTTCTTCTTCAATTTTTTTCAGGCAACCTACAATCGTACTCCTTTCCTTTTTGGAGAGGTGTAGCGCTTCATTAACTTCATAGGAGAAAAAATTATAGTCTTTGATGGTTTTACCCAATGTCGTGCCTTTTATAAAGTCAGGATGAAAAACCAGTGCGTAGCCTGTGGGTATAATCTCCTTTCCGCCACTATCTACGCTGTACACCTGTCCAGGAGAGATAAAAACTAAGGTGCCATCTTCATAGTCATAGGGTTGGCAGCCATAAGTTAGGTCGCCACATTTAATATCTTTTAGAAAGATGGCATATACCCCATACTGTGTTTTCGAGTCGAGGATGATTGGAACTCCATCAAACTTAATCACACTAACCTGTGGATGAAGTGTATCAACTTTTACGGAGTCGTTATAATCTTTGACATTATCAAATCGATGTATTGCTTTCATAATCTGATCATTTATTGATCAAATTTAGCGATGTCAGCTCATTTTTCTAGGAATAAAGCCATAATCAGTAAAACTGGTAAATCAAACCGTATCCTGTATAAATAATGCCGATTATCAACTTTGGATATTTGTATGGTGAAATAAGTGCTGAACTTAAGAGGCACCCATAATAATATTAACAATAGTATTAATGACAAAGAATATGAAACAGATGGAAGGTAAAGTTGCACTGGTTACAGGTGCAGCGCAAGGTATAGGCTTTGCTACGGCAAGAGCATTTGCAGAGGCTGGCGCTTCGGTTGCATTAGCTGATTTGAGCGAGGAATTGGTGAATAAAGCGGCGGTACAATTAAAATCAGAAGGATATCATGTAATTGCAATTGTGTGTAATGTTTCTGATGATGCAGAGGTTGAAGCAATGGTGAATAAAACCGTGGAAACTTTCGGGAGCTTGGATGCGGCATTTAACAATGCGGGTATCCAAAACGAATTGGCAGGCGCTGCCGACCAAACAAGGGAAGATTTTGACAAGGTAACAAGTGTAAATCTTGGCGGCGTATGGAGTTGCATGAAATATGAACTACAGCAGATGAGAAAACAAGGTTCAGGTGCTATCGTAAACTGTTCTTCCATTGGCGGAATTTTAGGTGGCAACCAAAGAGGAACCTACCACGCAGCCAAACATGGTGTAATTGGATTGACCAAAAGTGCTGCGATTGAATATGCTAAACAAGGAATTCGCGTAAATACCGTTTGTCCGGGTATCATCCATACACCAATGTTAGATGGAATGATTAACGGTGGTCAACAGGATGTATTAGATGCGATGTTGGAAACTGTGCCTAGTGGTCGTTTGGGGCGTCCCGAAGAAATTGCCAATGCAGTAGTTTGGTTGAGTAGTGATGCTGCGAGTTTTGTGGTCGGTCATACCATGGTTGTTGATGGCGGTTTCAGCATCCAATAATTGAATTTAATACAAAATCTAAAATTATGGTAGTGGAAGAAAATAATCAACAGCCATCAAGAAGGAAATTTATTGAACAGGCAACAATTGCAGGCGCTAGCTTAATGCTGGCCAGTCCGCTACAAATATTTTCACAAATACCTAAATCTATAAAAATGAGTGCAAATATAAAAGCTAAGGGCTACGCAGGAACAGACGAGAAAAGCAGTTTGAAATTATGGAGCTTTGAGCGCAGAGCCGTTGGAGACAATGATATTTTAATTGATATCAAGTTTTCTGGTATCTGCCATTCAGATATCCATACAATCCAAGGGCACTGGGGAAAACAAGTTTATCCGCAGGTTCCAGGACATGAAATTGCAGGTATCGTAACCACAGTTGGTAAAAATGTAAGTAAATTTAAAGTGGGCGATAAAGCAGGTGTTGGCTGTATGGTAGATAGCTGTATGGAATGTAACAGCTGCAAGAATGGCGAGGAGCATCATTGTGAAACCACTGGGATGGTAGGAACTTACGGCGCACCAGATAAAACTTCACCTACAGGAATTACCCAAGGTGGTTATGCCAACAATATAGTAGTAACAGAACATTTCGCCATTAAAATTCCTGAAAACATTGAATTGAAATATGCAGCTCCTCTGCTCTGCGCAGGCATTACCACTTATTCTCCGTTAATGAGACGTGACATTAAAAAAGGTGAAAAAGTAGGTGTGATCGGTATTGGTGGCTTGGGACATATCGCCATAAAACTAGCAGTATCAAAAGGAGCAGAGGTATATGCATTCACCACATCAGTATCTAAAATAGATGATATTAAAAGCTTCGGGGCTAAAGAAGTGATTGTGGTAGATGGTGTAGAAAAACTGAAACCCTATTTTGGCAAGCTAGATTATATGCTTTCTACAGTGCCTTATGCTTATGATATGTCCAACTATATTTCTTGCGTAAAACCTTATGGCTATTTTACCCAAGTAGGGCAGCCAGTAAATGGCGAATTGACTATCAATAACTTCAATATGATCTTCAATCGTGTGAATTTTAATGGTTCTTTAATCGGGGGTATTCCAGAAACACAGGAAGTGATTGACTATTGTGCTGAACATCAAATTTATCCGCAGGTACAAATTGTCAAGGCTGAAGAGATAAACGATGCTTGGGAAAAGGTGGTTAAAAAGGAAGCTCGATATAGATATGTAATTGATGCCTCGACGATATAGGGTTTAACGGGTGTAAAGATTTTTAATTAGCTCCATTTATTTTATTCTCTGGTTCAACTTTTACGCTGTATCCTTGTTTTGATTCCTTCTTAAATCAATTAAAACCTTTAAATCATCTATAAAACGATTCAAGTTTTCCCTCGTATCGCCCACTGCTTTAAACCCCTTTAAGGATAACTTGAAGGGGGGGGAAATTCGTATCCGTCTTATATCCCTTCAAATTTCACCCTGATAAATCTCGGTCTGTAAAGATTAGGATGCGTTTGCAGATCCTTAAAAAAATCGAATGAGTTTACATTGTAACTAATCAGCAATTCTCCTTTTTTGGATAAACCAGGATGTGCTTTTGCATTATAAGTAAAAAATGATTTTAATTCAATGGCTTCCGAGGTATCCCACAGTTTAATTATTTTACCAAAAGGGCCGTAAGGAGTTTTGCCCAGTTGCATACAGATGTGCCTGCCAATACCGCTTTGCTGAAATACCAGTGCGTAACGTCCATCAGGCAGTTGCGAAAGACTGAGTTCGTTTGAAACCTGATCCGTTACCGCTGCCGATTTTTTAATGTCGGCCTGCCAGTTGGTTCCGTCCCAGTAACTCCATTTGCTATAGTTTTCAAAATCTTTTGGCAGCACCCTGGCAACCAAAAGTTTCTTGGTTTTCCCGAAAGTACCGT
>Ga0308157_10000776_pt1 | contig 87923 bp, 84 predicted proteins | sample PhyBR1_FD_201035 | JGI IMG/M metagenome (GOLD analysis project Ga0308157, IMG submission 201035) | Phyllosphere microbial communities from UC Gill Tract Community Farm, Albany, California, United States - DLSLB.R1 | ecosystem: Host-associated > Plants > Phyllosphere > Unclassified | place: USA...
CTGAAGACCTGGGCGTGGACGTTGCTCCCCGCATCAAGACCTTGAAAGTGGCCGAGCCTGCCAAGCGCGGCGCTGGCGTCAAAGTGCCTGACGTCGCAACTTTGGTTGAAAAACTGAAGAACGAAGCGAAGGTTATTTGACCCCCTGAGCCGCTTCGCGTCTTCCCCCTAGGAGGGGGACGACAGCCTCGCGTCGGGGCGGCCCTAGCTCGCTGTCCCTGACTTTGGGGCATGCGAGTTTGAAGGCCGTTTCCCTATCCGCAGACTTCGCAAGAACCTCAAAGAATTTTTGGAGTTGAAATGACTTCTCTCGTAATCGCAGAACACGACAACGCCTCCATCAAGGGCGCCACCCTGAACACCGTGACTGCCGCTGCTGCCATTGGCGGCGATGTGCACATCCTGGTTGCCGGTGAAAACGCCGCTGCTGCAGCCCAAGCTGCCGCCCAGATCGCAGGTGTTTCCAAAGTCATCCACGCCGACGGTGCCAGCCTCAAAGACGGCCTGGCAGAAAACCTCACTGCCCAGGTGCTGGCGATTGCTGGCAACTACAGCCACATCCTGTTCCCCGCCACCGCTTCCGGCAAAAACGCAGCCCCCCGCGTGGCCGCCAAGCTGGACGTCGGCCAGATCAGCGACATCACCGCTGTCATCTCGGCCGACACCTTTGAGCGCCCCATCTACGCCGGCAACGCCGTCGCCACCGTGCAGTCCAGCGACGCTACCAAAGTCATCACCGTACGCGGCACTGGCTTTGACGCAGCCGCTGCCACTGGTGGTTCTGCCGCTGTCGAGACCGCGGCAGCTGTGGCTGACTCCGGCAAAAGCGCCTTCGTTGGCCGTGAAGTCACCAAGAACGACCGTCCCGAGCTGACTGCCGCCAAGATCATCGTCTCTGGTGGCCGTGCACTGGGCAGCGCCGAGAAATTCAACGAAGTCATCACCCCCCTGGCTGACAAGCTGGGCGCAGCCATTGGTGCCAGCCGCGCAGCAGTCGATGCGGGCTACGCCCCCAACGACCTGCAAGTGGGCCAGACTGGCAAGATCGTGGCACCGCAGCTGTACATTGCAGCCGGTATCTCGGGTGCGATCCAGCACTTGGCGGGCATGAAGGACTCCAAGGTGATTGTGGCGATCAACAAGGATGCGGAGGCACCGATCTTCTCGGTGGCCGACTATGGCCTGGAGGCAGACTTGTTCACGGCCATTCCAGAACTGGTGAATGCCTTGTAATTGGTGAAGAAAGGAGGGGCATGCCCCTCCTTTTTTGCATCTCGGGGATACAGGTTTTGAGCGCTGATGTCACAACAACGGCCGGGTGACCATGGAAGGCTGGCATGCACAAGGCAAGCAAGGCTTATGCACGCGACATGCTTTTGTATTGGTGAGTTTGCCGTTGGATGCAAGGCCATGTGAATGCCAAAGTGTGGATAGAGCCTATGCGCCGCACCCAACCTTTGGCCCGAGAAAATCTGGCAGACAGCCTGCGCAATCTGAATGTCTTCGACCTAGGTGGCTACCGGGTTGGCTTTTGACCAAGCCCGCAGTCAGGTTCCCATTTGCCGATTTGAGCATCGTGAACACGCAAGGGTGTTGATGCATTAAGCATTTAATAGCAGTCTGCGTAGACTGTATAAGGGCTGGAGCCATTTTTTATTAAAAGAAAGAAGAGACATGAGCTATACCGCACCCATCAAAGACATGCTGTTTGCCATGGAGCACTTGGCCGGCTTGGAACATGTGGCGCAAATCCCCGGCTTTGAAGATGCCGGGCTGGAGACCGCGCAGGCCGTGCTGGAAGAAAGCGCCAAGTTGTGTGAGGGCGTGGTGGAGCCGCTGAACATTCTGGGTGACATCCAGCCTTCCAGCTTTCAAGATGGAAAGGTGACAACAACGCCGGGTTTCAAAGAGGCGTACCAGCAGTTCATGGCCGGTGGCTGGCAAGGCTTGCAGCACCCTGCTGATTTTGGTGGGCAGGCGCTGCCCAAAACCATTGGTGCCGCCTGCGTGGAAATGCTCAACGCTTCCAACATCAGCTTTGCGCTGTGCCCACTGCTGACCGATGGCGCGATTGAGGCCTTGCTGACCGCAGGCAGTGATGCGCTCAAAGCCACCTACCTTGAAAAGCTGGTGACTGGCGAGTGGACAGGTTCGATGAACCTGACCGAACCGCAAGCCGGTTCCGATCTGGCCTTGGTGCGCACCAAGGCCGATCCCCAGCCCGATGGCACTTACAAGGTGTTTGGCACCAAGATTTTCATCACCTACGGTGAGCACGATATGGCTGACAACATCGTGCATCTGGTGCTGGCCCGGGTGTCGGGCGCGCCAGAAGGTGTGAAGGGCATTAGCCTGTTTGTGGTGCCCAAATTCATGGTCAACGCAGATGGATCGCTGGGGGCGCGCAATGATGTGCATTGCGTATCGATCGAACACAAGATGGGCATCAAGGCATCGCCCACTGCCGTGCTGCAATACGGCGACAACGGCGGTGCCGTGGGTTACTTGGTGGGCGAAGAAAATCGGGGCCTGGAGTACATGTTCATCATGATGAACGCGGCGCGCTATGGCGTGGGCATGCAAGGCATTGGCGTGTCTGAACGTGCCTACCAGCGTGCGGTGCAGTACGCACGCGATCGCGTGCAAAGCCGCCCTGTGGATGGCAGCGTCGCCGGGAGTGCCACCATCATTCACCACCCCGATGTACGCCGCATGCTTATGACGATGCGCGCCACCACTGAAGCCTGCCGCGCCATGGCCAGCACAGCCGCTGCCGCGTATGACGCGGCCCACCACCACCCGGATGCCGAAGTGCGCAAGGCCCATGCTGCGTTCTATGAATTCATGGTGCCTCTGGTCAAGGGCTACAGCACCGAAATGAGCCTGGAAGTGACCAGTTTGGGCGTGCAAGTGCACGGCGGTATGGGCTTTATCGAAGAGACCGGCGCGGCTCAGTACTATCGTGACGCCAAAATTTTGACCATCTACGAAGGCACAACAGCCATTCAGGCCAACGATTTGGTGGGCCGCAAGACGGCACGCGATGGTGGGCAGAACGCCAAAGATGTGGCTGCGCAAATCGCCAAGACCGAAGCGCAATTGACCGCCAGCGGCACACCCGCTGCGCAGTCGATGGCACTGCGCTTGAAGGCAGCACGTGAAGCGTTTTTGGAGGTGGTGGACTTTGTGGCTGGCAAGGCCAAGGCATCGCCCAACGCAGTCTACGCAGGCAGCGTGCCCTACCTGATGCTGACCGGCAATCTGGTGGCAGGCTGGCAAATGGGTCGAGCCTTGCTGGTTGCCCAAGACAAGGTTGCACAGGGCGTGGATGTGGCCTTCATGCAGGCCAAAGTGGTGACGGCGCAGTTCTATGCCGAACACATTCTGACCAAGGTGCCCGGCCTGCGTGACAGCGTTGTGGCCGGTGGCGAGAGTGCCTGTGCGTTGCCGCTGGAGGCATTCTGACGCCCGCGTGACAGCCAGAAGCGGGCGTAGCGCTGACCATGCAAACTCAGCGTTTAAGATGAAAAAGTGAGCTGCTAGCGCTTTATGAATAAGCGCTAGCGGTCAATTTGGCTTGTAAATAACAATCACGGAGACTGCTGCATGTCGAAAATTCCTGCGGTGCTGCAAAACCTGGCACTGCCCGTTATCGGTTCGCCTTTGTTCATCATCAGCACCCCCAAGCTGGTCATTGCCCAGTGCAAGGCGGGCATTGTGGGCTCCATGCCTGCGCTGAATGCACGACCCGCAGAGCTACTGGATGACTGGCTGGCAGAGATTACCGAAGAGCTGGCTGCGCACAATCAAGCCCACCCTGAAGCGCCCGCAGCGCCTTTTGCCATCAACCAGATCGTGCACAAGAGCAATGACCGCCTGGAGCACGATTTGCAGGTGTGCGCCAAGTACAAAGTGCCGCTGGTGATTACCAGCCTGGGTGCGCGCGAAGACCTGAATCAGGCTGTGCACAGCTGGGGCGGCGTGGTGATGCACGACATCATCAATAACAAGTTTGCCCACAAGGCGATTGAAAAAGGCGCGGACGGCTTGATCGCCGTCGCAGCAGGGGCCGGTGGCCATGCGGGCGTGAAAAGCCCGTTTGCATTGATCCAGGAAATTCGCCAATGGTTTGACGGCCCCGTGGCGCTGTCTGGCTCCATCGCCTCTGGCGGGGCTATTTTGGCGGCGCAGGCCATGGGGGCCGACTTTGCCTATATCGGCTCTGCCTTTATCGCTACCGAAGAAGCGCGGGCCGAGCAGGCATACAAGCAAGCCATCGTGGATTGCAACTCGGACGACGTGGTGTATTCCAACCTGTTTACCGGCGTGCATGGCAACTATCTGGCGCCATCCATCCGCGCTGCGGGTCTGGACCCTGAGAATCTGCCGGTGTCGGACCCCAGCGCCATGAACTTTGGGTCTGGCCGTACCAAGGCCTGGAAAGACATCTGGGGCTGTGGTCAAGGCATTGGCTCTATCGACAAGATCCAACCTGCGGCGGAACTGGTCGAACGCTTGAAGCGGGAATACCAACAAGCCCGCCAGCAGCTGCAGCTGTCAGCCGCCTGAGCTGGTGCGCGGCACTGGCCGATTCTGGGAAGGCTGCTTGTTTGTGGTGTCCGTAGTCTTTGGTCAGTCGGTGCAGCCATAAAGCCCTTGTGTGCATGCTTTCTCTGTGAAGAAATTGCCATGCTGCAAGGTTTTTTTTGTTGACTTCACCATCAAGCACTGAAGCGAGGGCTTGCCAAGCTGAAAACTCAACAACGCGAAAATTTTTGAAAGCGCCCGCAAGGGCGCTTTTTTTTATTGGATAGCTGAGTGTTGGCGTTTGCTTATTCCTCTTGGTGTTGCTGTGTTTTGACGGAAGTCAACACCGCACTGTTTCAGTGGGTTACCCAGATCAATGTTTGGGATGGAAGGCAGAAGTACTAGCATTTGCATAAATTTCAGTAAATTCTGAAATTTAAGAAATATGCAAAGTATTGATACATCTCAGGCAGTGGGCGCTGGCGCGCCACCCCAGCGCACCAAAAAACAACCGGGCAGTGGCTGGTTGGTCATGGCGTCGCTGTTGTGGCTGCCACAAGCTGCGGTGATTGCCTGGGCCGTGCAATGCTTTGCGGATGGGCAAGCGCTGGATGATTTGGTGCTTCAGGTCGTGGCTGTCGCAGTCCTGGGCATGGCCAGAGCCGTGTGCGAAGGCCGTGGCGTGCGGGTGACGTATGTGCATGCGCGTGCACAGGTCACCCGGTTGCGTGCGCAGGCATTGCAGGCGCTGGTCCAGGCCTCGCCCATGGATCGCTCGCGGCCAGCCTCGGGCTTGGCGGCCAGCGCTTTGGCAGAGCAGGCCGAAGCCATTGTGCCCTGGCTCTCGCGCTACCAACCGGCCATGTGGCGTGTGATGGTGGTCTCACCGGTCATTGTGCTGGCGGTGGCCACCCAGTCATGGCTGGCGGCTTTGATCTTGCTGTGCGCCGCGCCGCTGATCCCTCTGTTCATGGCCATTGTGGGCTGGCGTGCCAAGGCCCTCAGCGAAGCGCACATGGTGGAGCTGGGGCAGATGAACGCTTTTTTGCTGGATCGTCTGCGTGGTCTGACCACTTTGCGTGCCTTGCATGCAGTGCCTTACACCGCCAGCCGGCTGAGAAACCATGCGCAATGGCTGCGTGAACGCACGATGCGTGTGCTGCGCATTGCCTTCTTATCGTCTGCAGTGCTGGAGCTTTTTTCAGCTTTAGGCGTTGCCATGGTGGCGATGTATGTGGGTTTCCACTTGCTGGGAAACCTGCCATTTGGGGCCTGGGGCGACAAGCTCAGTCTAGGGCAGGCGTTGTGGGTGCTGATGCTGGCCCCCAGCTTTTTTGACCCACTGCGTGAGCTGTCTGCTGTGTGGCATGACCGTGCCGCAGGTCAGGCTGCCATGGAGGGCTTGCAGGCCTTGGCTCGCAACCAAGTGCCACTGCCTGCTGCGCTGGTGAAAACCCCAGCAACAGAGACCTCGGCTGCAGTGCGGGTGGATGCACACAAGTTGCAAGTGGCGGTCGAAAGGGGCACCACCTTAAAGCCCGTGAGTTTGCAGATAGCTGCCGGTGAGCATGTGGCGATCTGGGCGCCCAGCGGTGCCGGTAAATCGGTGTTGCTGGCGCAGCTTGCGGGCTTGCTGCCCGTTGACCCTGAGCAGCTGCAGCTTGATGGGCAAGCCGTCAGTGCATCCCGTTGGCCCGCCCTGCGTGCGCGTACGGCCTGGATGGGTCAGCAGTCCCACGTATTTGCAGGCAGTGTCAGCCGCAATGTGACTCTAGGCCGTGAGGGGGTAGATGCCACTGCCGTGGCACATGCGCTGAAGCAAGTCGGGCTGGCGCAGATGGTCGATCAGTGCCACGCACGCAGTCTGGGCGAAGGCGGGCAGGGTGTGTCTGGCGGCGAAGCCGTGCGTCTGGCCCTGGCACGCATGGCGGTGCACCAGCATGCAGGGCTGTGGCTGGTTGATGAGCCTACAGCCCACCTCGACCCTGTCACTGCGCAGCAAATCATGAACAGCCTGCGCCGCATGGCGGCCGGTAAAACCTTGGTGGTGGCCACGCATGATGCGGCGTTGGCCGCACTGATGGATCGCACCATCTGTTTAGAAGCAATGCCTCCCAAGGTGACCGCATGATGCGGCGCACCCGATTGCGCGATATGGCGCGCTGTCTCAGTGACTTGGTACCTCGGCGCTGGTGGTTGGGTGGGGCAGCAATGGCCGTGCTCACGGTGCTGACGGGCATGGCCTTGTTAGGGCTGTCTGGCTGGTTCATTGCCGCCACGGCGCTGGCGGGTTTGGTGCCTGCAAAAGCCTTGGTGTTTGATGTCTTCATGCCTTCGGCAGGCATCCGTTTGCTGGCGATGGGGCGTACGGCCTCGCGCTATGGCGAGCGCTTGGTCACCCATGACGCCACCTTGGCAGTCTTGGCAGGCCTGCGCGAAAAACTGTTCATCGGCTGGGCACAGCCCGGGGCCGCGCGCCTGCTGCAACTACGGCCAGCGCGCTTGCTGCAGCGCTTGACGTCGGATGTCGATGCGCTGGACAGCCTGTATCTGCGCCTGATCGTTCCGCTGGTGGCTGCGGTGGGCGCAGCCTTGCTGGCGGGTGTGGTGCTGGGCTTTTTGCAATGGTGGCTGGGTGCGGCGGTGCTGATTGGGCTGCTGTCAGCGGGTGGTCTGTTGACCGCTTGGCTGGCGCGCAGCAGTACGGTGCCTGCCGTGCGACGGGCTGTGGCGCTGGAGCGTTTGCGTGCCGAGGTGGTGGATGCGGTGGCGGGCCAGACAGAACTGCTGATGGCGGGCCGCCTGCCTGCGCAATGCCATCGCGTACTGCAAAGCGATGCCCGCGTAGCGCAGGCAGACCACCAGCTCAACCGGCTCGATGCCAAGGCCGCTACAGGTTTTGGGGTGGCCGGGGCCATCACCTTGGCCGGTGTGCTGGCAGCGTCGGGCTATTTGGTACACCTGCAATGCATTGGTGCACCGGGAGCGTCCTTGGCATTGCTGGTGGCATTGACCGCCATGGAGCCTTTTGCAGCCCTGCGCCGTGGTGCGTTGGAAGCCGGGCGCACCCGATTGGCCGCACGCCGTCTGGGTGCACGCATGCAGCAAGATGAGCAGGACATGGCTTTGCCAGCACCAGCGCCAGGGCTGGCTTTTGAGCTGCAGGCAACCATGGTGCGGCATGCCGGTGGTGCGCAGCCTGCAATCCATGCCGTCGACTTGCAAGTTCAAAAAACAGAGCGCGTAGCCCTGATTGGTGCAAGTGGTGCAGGCAAATCGACGTTGATGGCCGTGCTGGCCGGCGAGCAAGCCTTGACCCAGGGCCGCGTGGCTGCTGTGTCCAGTGTCTGGCTGACGCAGCGGGTGGCACTGTTTCAAGACAGCGTGCGTGACAACTTGCGGCTGGCTTGTCCGCAAGCAAGCGATGCCGCACTGTGGGCTGCGCTAGAAGATGCTGGGTTGGCTGCGGATGTGCGTGCCATGCCGCATGGACTGGACAGCATGCTGGGCGAAGGTGGCCTGGGTCTGTCAGGCGGGCAAACGCGCCGCATGGGCTTGGCGCGCTTGCTTTTGGCGCAGCAGCCCGCCTGGCTGCTGGATGAACCCACTGAAGGATTGGATGCAGCGACTGCACACGATGTGCTGCAGCGCTTGGCGACCCGTGCGCAAGGGCACACCGTGCTGCTGTGCACGCATTGGCAGCGCGAGGCAGCACTGGCCGACCGGCTGATCTGGCTGGAAGCCGGCGTGGTGCAAGCGCAGGCCCGGCGTGGAGAGGCGGCATTTGATGCCTTGCTGCAGCTTTTGCGACCCGGCTGAACAGCCTCTACCCCCATTTTCCACGTTTTGGATGCGATGGCAGTTTGGATTGCCAGCGTCCAGCCCTTCCAGAGGACCTTAGAAAGGACACCACCATGGACCTCGACATTGTCGATTTATCGCGGCTGCAGTTTGCGATAACGGCGCTCTACCACTTCCTGTTCGTACCGCTGACCATTGGTTTGGCGGTGATTGTGGCCATCATGGAGACGGTGTACGTGATGACGGGCCGCACCATTTGGCGCGACATGACCAAGTTCTGGGGCGTACTGTTTGGTATCAACTTTGCGATGGGCGTAGCCACGGGTGTGGTCATGGAGTTTCAGTTCGGCATGAACTGGAGCTACTACAGCCATTACGTGGGGGACATCTTTGGTGCGCCGCTGGCGATTGAAGGGCTGATGGCGTTCTTTCTGGAGGCCACCTTTGTCGGTTTGTTCTTCTTCGGCTGGGATCGCATGACCAAGCTGCAGCACTTGGCCGCGACATGGTTGGTGGCGATTGGCTCCAACTTTTCAGCCCTGTGGATCTTGATTGCCAACGGCTGGATGCAAAACCCTGTGGGTGCGGCCTTCAACCCGCAGACCATGCGCATGGAAGTCAATGACTTTTTTGCCGTGCTGACCAACCCGGTCGCGCAAGCCAAGTTTGTGCACACCGTATCGGCGGGCTACACCGTGGCCTCGATCTTTGTGCTCGGTATCTCGGCCTGGTATCTGCTCAAGGGGCGGCATGTGGCTTTGGCCAAGCGTTCCATGACCGTGGCGGCATCGTTTGGTTTGGCCGCTTCGCTGTCGGTCGTGGTGCTGGGGGACGAAAGCGGCTATCTGTCGTCGGAACACCAGAAGATGAAGCTGGCAGCCATTGAAGCCATGTGGGAGACCGAGCCTGCACCTGCCGCCTTCACCGCCGTGGGCATCCCAGACAGTGCTGCGCGCGAGACGCACTATGCGGTGCACATTCCGTGGGTGATGGGCCTGATTGGCACGCGCTCTTTGAACACTGAAATCCCCGGCATCAACGACTTGGTGCTGGGCGCACAAGACCGCATTACTTCCGGCATCAAAGCGTATGACGCGTTGCAGACCATCCGTAGCTTCAAAAAACCTGCCGATGTTCCTGCGGATGTGGTGACCACCTTTGAAGACCATGGGGCTAACCTTGGCTACGCCTTGCTGCTCATGCGCTACACCGACGATCCACGCAAAGCCACGTCCGCGCAGATCGAGCAGGCCGCTGCCGATACCGTGCCACCTGTGGGGCCGCTGTTCTGGAGCTTTCGCATCATGGTGGCGCTGGGCATGTTCTTCATCGCGCTGACGGCCACGTTCTTTGTGCTGTCTGCGCGGCACAAGCTGGATGCTTATCCGTGGTTGCTCAAACTGGCCGTGCTGGCCATTCCCTTGCCGTGGATTGCGGCTGAATGCGGCTGGATTGTGGCAGAGCTGGGCCGCCAGCCCTGGATCATTGAAGGGGTGCTGCCGACGGCGATGGCGGTCTCCAATCTGGGAGCGGGCACGGTGCTGTTCACGATTGCTGTCTTTGTGGCGATTTACACCGTCATGTTCGGCATCGAAATGGTGCTGATGCGCAAAGCCATCTTGAAGGGGCCGGTGGAAGAGAGTGAGCCCCATCTCAGCGCATACACCCAGAAATTGGTGGATGCCTACAGCGGCAAGTAACCGAAGGAGTCACATACCATGATCTTGCATGAACTTTTGGGCTATGACGTCTTGCGCGTCATCTGGTGGCTGCTGCTGGGCGTTTTGCTGGTGTGCTTTGCTGTCACCGATGGTTTTGACCTGGGGGCTGCCGCCCTGCTGCGCGCCACAGGCAAAACCGATGTAGAACGCCGCGTGGTGATCAACACCATCGGCCCTATCTGGGAAGGCAACCAAGTCTGGTTGATTTTGGGTGGGGGTGCCATTTTTGCAGCCTGGCCACAGCTGTACGCCATCTCTTTCTCGGGCTTTTACATGGCCATGTTTGCTGCGCTGGTCTGCCTGATCTTGCGGCCCGTGGCATTCAAGTTCCGCAGCAAACGTGAAGGTGCTGCGTGGCGCAACCGCTGGGACTGGGTGCTGTGCCTGTGTGGCTGGGGCCCGGCCTTGGTATTCGGTGTCGCCATGGGCAATGTGCTGCTGGGCGTGCCTTTTCGTCTGGCCGATGACATGCGCATTTACTACGACGGCAGCTTCTTTGCGCTGTTTTCCCCATTTGCCGTGCTGTGCGGCTTGGTTTCGGTGAGCATGCTGCTCATGCATGGCGCAGCATGGCTGGTGTTCAAGACCGAAGGCGCGGTGCAAGCGCGTGCCACGCGCTGGGGTTTGATTGCAGCGGTACTCACGACGCTGCTGTATGCCACTGCCGGTGTCTGGCTGGCCAAGTTGAGTGGCTATGCACTGACTGAGGCCATGACCACCACCGGCCCCTCCAACCCCTTGCTGAAATCAGCAGCCTTGGGGCAGGGTGCCTGGATGGCCAATTACGCCAAGCAGCCGCTGCTGTGGATCGTGCCTGCGCTGGGTGTGGCGATGCCTTTGCTGGCGGCCTTGGGCATGAAGCTGCGCCGCGAATGGCTGGGCCTGCTCAGCAGTGGCTTGGCAATTGCGGGCATTGTGCTCAGCGTGGGTGTGTCCATGTTCCCCTTCATCTTGCCGTCCTCGGTCAATCCGCAGTTCAGCCTGATGGTGTGGGATGCATCGTCCAGTCACCTGACGCTGTTCATCATGCTGGTGTGCGCCATCATCTTCTTGCCCCTCATCTTGGCCTACACCAGCTGGGTGTACAGCATCATGCGCGGCAAGGTCAGTCCCGATGAAATTGCGCAAGGCAAGGGTCACGCTTATTAAAAAAGTAGCTGCCAGCGCTTGCAAAACAAAGAGTTTCATGTGTTTCTCTATGAAAAATAAGCTGTGGCAAGCACTGTTAGCTATCAAAAATTGAATGTTTGAAAGGAAGATGCAATGTGGTACTTCGCGTGGATTTTGGGTCTGCCTCTGGCTGCGGCATTCGCCGTACTGAACGCCATGTGGTTTGAATTGGTGGATGACGAAGTCGCCCGCAAGCAGTCGCTGGAAAAGGCGCAACGCTAAAAAGACCAGCGCTGGCATGGCTGGCCATGGTCCCAAGTAACCCGCTGCTGTAGAAGGCCGCGGGTTTTTTTGTGCCTGCATGGCCGCTAGGATGGGGGCGTGGAATGCTGGTCGGTATGCATTCCACACACCAAGGAGTGCCATGACTGAGCAAGATTTACGTCCACCCAAGCAGCAACGCATGCGTGAACAGAATTCGGGCAATGGAACCACCAAGTGGTTGCTGATTGTTTTAGCCATTGCGGCGGCAGGCTACGGCGCCTGGTACGCCCGTGAGTACTGGGCCTCAAAAAGCCGGGGCGAAACAGCTGAGGTTGAACCCACCAGTCCACCCACTGTTGCAACGCCAGTGCCTGCTGCCGAGCCCGTTGCGGAGACTGCACCCCAAGCGCCAGTGCCTGAGGTGACGGAGCCCCAGCACCCACTGCCCGCCGCCACGGCAGATGCTTTGCCTGCCAATGATGCGCAGGCACTGGATCGTATGGTGACCGAATGGCTGGGCAACAATGCCTTGAAGTTTTTGGTAATGCCCGGGTTGGCACACCATGTGGTGGCCACCATCGACAATTTGCCGCGCAGCCAAGCCGCGTCGCGGCTGTGGCCGTTGTACCCGGTGGGTGGGCAAATACAACTCTCGCAAGACACGCAGAATATGCAGATTGCCAGCGCTAACAGCGCGCGCTATGACGCAGTGGTAGGTTTTGTGACCAGCATTGAACCCGCCCAAGCCGCAGCCTGGTACCGCCAAGCCTATCCGGTGCTGCAGCAAAGCTATGAGAACTTGGGCTACCCCGGCAAATACTTCAATGACCGGCTGGTGGTGGTGATCGACCACCTGCTGCAAACACCAGAGCCCCCAGAGCCGATTGCGGTGCAACTGGTGCAGGTGCAAGGGCAGGTGGTGCCACAGCAGCCATGGCTGCGTTATGAATATGCCGATCCTGCGTTGCAGTCGCTGTCAGCAGGGCAGAAAATTCTGCTGCGCTTGGGGGCGGTGCACCGGCAAAGCATCAAAACCTATCTGCAGGCCTTGCGCGCGCAGATTGCTGCATAAAAAAAGCCTGCGCAAGCAGGCTTTTTTCTTCATTGCGCACTGAGCGCATAAGCGATCAGCTGTCTTTGCTGTCGGTTGTGGCTGCGCGGTTTTTGTCTCCACCCAGCAGGCGATCCTTGAAATCCAGCACGCGGGTCACAGCAGCACCCATGCCCATGAGCTGCATGGCGGTTTCGGGCTTGAGGCGTTGCACATCGTCAAACCACGTCATCAGTTTTTCGATCAGCACATACATCTCTTCAATGCGCTGCTGGGCATAGCGTTCATCGTCTGTCGAAACATCTTCCAGCAAGGCTGAGCGCAGCATGGATTGTGTGGGTTCAATTTCTCGGCGGCGGCGTTCTTCCGCAAGGCGGCGAAAAATTTCCCAGACGTCTTGCGGCGCTTCAAAGTACTCGCGGCGATCCCCTGCATGGTGGCGCAGATTGACCAGTCGCCATGACTGCAGTTCCTTTAAGCCCATACTCACGTTAGAGCGCGAGAACTCCAGCGTCTCCGCAATCTCTTCTGCATTGAGCGCACGGGGAGACAAATACAGCAGTGCGTAGATTTGCCCTACGGTGCGGTTGATGCCCCAGCGGCTGCCCATCTCGCCAAAGTGCGAGACGAACTGCCGATTCAATGGAGGGAGTGGCGTGTTTTGTGTCATAGCCGCATTGTGCCTAGGAATACCTGTATTCCTGCAATTGCTGAATTTACCGATATCAGTGTGTATGGACTATTTGGCAACGCGCAGCGAACGCTGTGTTTGCGGTTTAGCGGTGTAATTGGCCTGCATTTTCAGGCTGGTAGGTGATGGCATCTACCTTGACGGTGACTGCTTTGCCAGTGGGGCTGGGCAGCTCAAACGCATCGCCCACACGCAGACCGAGCAGCGCCGTGCCCACCGGTGCAAAAACCGAGACTTTGTCCGGACTGCCATCGGCCTCCTTGGGATACACCAAGGTCAGGGTTTGGGTCTTGTCACTTTCCAGCAACGTAAAGCGCACGGTGGAATTCATGGTGACCACATCCGCAGGCATTTCTTGCGGGTCCAGCACGTCGGCACGGTCCAGCTCTGCTTCTAGGGCGCTACGGCCAGGAAAGTTGCTGGGCAGCTTGTCGAGCAGAGCTTCGATGCGGTCCATGTCCAGTGACGACAGGGTGATGGTGGTTTTGTGGTTGTCCATGGGCGTCTTCTTTGCGAAGTGGTGAAGCAAACCGTGTGACATCGGTTCAATATCCAGACGGAGAATGGCCCGGACAACGGCGGTTGCCCGGGCCAGCGTGCTTGCACTTTTTTGGTGCGTTGCGGTGATTGTGGCCAGCTGCTTAATAAAAGCAAGCTGGCTGCCCGCAATCGGTACGTAGCGATGGGGTATTAGCCCGCTTTGACCGCATCTGCCAGCTTTTGTGCGCAGAGGTTGGCTTGTGCTTGATCGCGCGCTTCGACCATGACACGCAGTAGAGGCTCAGTACCGCTGGCGCGAATCAGCACACGGCCAGTGTCGCCCAGTTGCTGTTCAATCTCCGTCTGGGTTTGTGCCAGCAGGCGATTGCTCTTCCAGTCCTGTCCTGCTGCCAAGCGCACATTGATGAGCACTTGTGGAAAAAGGGTGAGGCCGGACAACTGTGCTGCCAAGGTTTTGCCACTTCGCACACCGCTTTGCAAAATTTGCAGCGCGCTGACGATGCCATCGCCCGTCGTGTGCTTGTCCAGCACCAGCAAATGGCCGGAGCCTTCGCCGCCAATTTGCCAGCCTTTCGCGTTCAAGGCTTCCAGCACATAGCGGTCGCCCACTTTGGCGCGCACAAATTCCACGCCTTGCTGTTTGAGCGCCACTTCAACAGCCATATTGGTCATCAGCGTGCCAACGGCGCCAAGAATGCGATCGCCATGCTGCAGACGATCTTGCACCATGAGGTACATCAGCTCATCGCCGTTGTAGACGCGGCCTGCGCTGTCCACCATCAGCAGGCGGTCAGCATCGCCGTCCAGCGCAATCCCGTAGTGGGCATGGTTGGCGCGCACGGTCAGTGCCAGTTTTTCGGGGTGAGTGGCACCGACGCCATCATTGATGTTCAGTCCATCTGGCTCGCAGCCAATTTCAATGACTTCTGCGCCCAGTTCATGAAACACCTTGGGGGCAATGTGATAGGCCGCGCCATGCGCTGCATCCACCACGATACGCAAGCCACGCAAAGACAGGTTGCTATCGAAAGTGCTTTTGCAAAACTCGATATAGCGGCCTGCAGCATCGTCCAAGCGACGGGTTTTGCCCAGCGCTGCAGAGTCTGACCACTGGGGTGCTTCATCCAAAGCAGCTTCTACCGCTTCTTCCCAAGCATCGTCCAGTTTGGTGCCTTGCGCGCTGAAGAATTTGATGCCGTTATCGTAAAAGGGATTGTGGCTGGCGCTGATGACAACGCCCAGGCTGGCTCTTTGGGTGCGCGTGAGATAGGCCACGCCAGGGGTCGGCAGCGGGCCCAGCAAAATGACATCAACACCGGCCGCGTTAAAACCAGCTTCCATGGCCGCTTCCAGCATATAGCCAGAGATGCGCGTGTCTTTGCCAATCAGCACTGTTGGCTTTTCTTGTGTCTTTTTGAGCACTTGGCCCACTGCATGTGCCAAGCGCAAGGCGAAGTCAGGGTTGATGACCGATTGACCAACCTTGCCGCGAATGCCGTCGGTGCCGAAATACTTGCGAGCCATGGTGTTTTTCCTTGTTATAGCTGCGGGTGGGATTGCTCACTCATGGCCTGCCAGACCGACAAAGCCGCCTTGGTATGCGCCACATCGTGCACTCGCACAATGCGTGCTCCACGTTCGACAGCGAGTAAAGCCGCCGCCACGCTGGGCACCATGCGCTGTTCAACAGGCAAACCGCTGACTTGACCTAAAGAGCCTTTGCGTGACCATCCCGCCAAAAGTGGAAAGTCTAGTGTGAGCAGTTCTGTCTGGCGAGCAAGTAACGCAAAATTTTGTGCAACGCTTTTGCCAAAGCCAATTCCGTAATCCCACACGATGCGCTCGCGCGATACGCCACGCGCCATCAATGCTTGCGACTCACGGCGTAAAAAATCGCTGACTTGGGGAAGCGCATCATCTTGCATCAGGTGAATATGCATGTCTTGCGGCGTTTGGTGCATGTGCATGAGGCACACACCGCAGTTCGGGTGCTGCACCACCACGTCTTGTGCGCCGGGCTGTCGCAGCCCCCAGACGTCATTGATGATGTCTGCCCCCAAATCCAGTACGGCCTGCATCACCTGGGGTTTGTACGTGTCTACAGAGATGGCGACACCCAGTTTGACGGCTTCCTTGACGACCGGTAGTACACGGCGCAGCTCTTCATCGAGTGGTACAGCAGGAGAGCCGGGGCGCGTGGATTCACCTCCAATGTCCAAGATGTCTGCACCTTCTTTGACCAGCAACTCTGCATGGCGGAGTGCATTCAACCCTTCGTGTTTGCCACCATCAGAAAAGGAATCTGGGGTGTTGTTCACAATGCCCATGATCAAGGGATGCTGCAGGTTCAGCAAAAAACGTGTGGTTTGCCATTGCGGCATAAGAAACTCCAAAGAAGGGCTGCAATGAAAAACGGGGCGCATGGCCCCGTTGTTTGGTCTGTGCTGCTTTATGCCGCAGTAGGCGCTGGATCGGTATCTACAGCAGGTGTGCCGCCACCCGATGAGTTGCTGTCGTCGTTCGACTTGGGTGTGCGGGGCACCCAATCCTTGGGAGCGCGTGGCTCTTTGCCAGCAAAAATGTCGTCGAGCTGTTCCATGTCGATGGTTTCCCATTCGAGCATGGCCTTGGCCATGGCGTGCATTTTGTCTTGGTTGTCTTCAATCAGTTTGCGTGCAAGCGCGTACTGCTCGTCCAGAATGCGACGCACTTCGTTGTCGACCTTTTGCATGGTGGACTCCGACAAGCTCGTACCTTTGCTAAAGGTGCGGCCCAAGAATGGTTCACCTTCTTGCTCGGAATAAACCATGGTGCCCAGTGCATCGCTCATGCCATAACGTGTCACCATATCGCGAGCGATCTGGGTAGCGCGCTCAAAGTCATTCGAAGCACCAGTTGTCATCTGGTTCATGAACACTTCTTCAGCGATACGACCACCAAACAGCATGGCGATTTGGTTGAGCATGAACTCCTTGTCATAGGAGTAGCGATCCTTTTCAGGCAGGCTCATGGTGACACCCAGTGCACGGCCACGCGGAATGATCGTGACTTTGTGCACAGGGTCGCACTTGGGCAGCAGGCGGCCAATCAACGCATGGCCTGCTTCGTGGTAGGCCGTGTTGCGGCGCTCTTCCTCGGGCATGACCATGCTCTTGCGCTCGGGGCCCATGATGATCTTGTCCTTGGCCTTCTCGAAATCCTGCATTTCAACGGTGCGCGCGTTGCGGCGGGCTGCCATCAAAGCGGCTTCGTTGCACAGGTTGGCCAAATCAGCACCAGACATACCGGGCGTACCGCGCGCAATCACCGACGGATTGACGTCTTGACCCGCGGGAATTTTGCGCATGTGCACGTTCAGAATCTGCTCACGACCACGAATGTCGGGCAGTGTCACATACACCTGACGGTCAAAACGACCAGGACGCAGCAACGCCGCATCCAAAATGTCAGGGCGGTTGGTGGCCGCCACAACGATCACGCCGAGGTTGGTTTCAAAGCCATCCATCTCGACCAGCATCTGGTTGAGTGTTTGCTCGCGCTCGTCATTGCCACCGCCCATGCCGGCGCCACGCTGGCGGCCCACGGCATCAATTTCGTCGATGAAGATGATGCAAGGCGCGTTTTTCTTGGCGTTCTCGAACATGTCGCGCACACGTGCTGCGCCAACACCCACGAACATTTCAACAAAGTCGGAGCCAGAGATCGAGAAGAAAGGCACCTTGGCCTCACCAGCGATCGATTTGGCCAGCAGTGTTTTACCTGTGCCTGGAGGTCCAACCAGCAGCAAACCACGTGGAATGCGGCCGCCCAGTTTCTGGAACTTGTTGGGGTCTTTCAGAAAGTCGACGACTTCCTTGACCTCTTCCTTGGCTTCATCGCAGCCAGCAACATCGGCAAAGGTGACGGTGTTGTTGTTCTCATCCAGCATGCGGGCTTTGCTCTTGCCGAAGCTGAAAGCACCGCCCTTGCCGCCACCTTGCATCTGGCGCATGAAGTAAACCCAAACACCGACCAGCAGCAGCATGGGCCCCCAGCTGATGAGTAAGCTCATCAGCAGCGAACCTTCTTCGCGTGGTTTGACGTCAAATTTGACGTCATTGGCAATAAGGTCACCCACCAAGCCACGATCCAGATAGGTCGCGGTGGTGCGGATGCGGCGATCGTCGGTGGTCACAGCAACGATTTCAGTACCGCCTTGGCCTTCCTGAATAGTTGCACTCTTGATGCGGTTGTTACGCACCTCGGTCAGGAATTCCGAATAGCCGATTTGGCCAGCGCTGGCGCTGCCACGGGTATCGAATTGCTTAAATACCGTAAACAGCACCATGGCGATGACCAGCCAGACGGCGATTTTTGAAAACCACTGATTGTTCAAGCGGGGCTCCAGAGGAAAAGAGGAGAAATACATTCACATGGGAACGCTATGTCCCCATATGAGGTTCATTTTAGGTCTTTCAAGCGGCGGTGCAGAAGCCTTATTCCTGCCAAGGCGACGGGGTTCAAGGGTTTTCGGGCAAAAAACCTGTTGCACCACCCCATTTGGGCCTACTTGAGGCCAATGCCAATCAAGAAAGTCTCAGAGGATTTGTCGCGTGAAGACTTGGGTTTGAGGGGTTTGACCAGCTTGAAGTGCTCACGGAACAGCTTGATCAAATCGTCATAACCGGGGCCGTGAAACACTTTGGCAACCAATGCGCCTTCGGGCTTGAGGTGGTTGATCGCGAAATCCACCGCCAGTTCAATCAACAATTCCACACGGGCACCATCGGTGGTGCTGTTGCCCGACAGATTGGGAGCCATGTCGGATACGACCAGATCTACCGGGCGTTCCTGCACAACCTCTTGCAGTTGTGCGAGCACAGACTCTTCACGAAAGTCACCTTGAATAAAGTGCACTCCTTCAATTGGCTCCATCGGCAGCAAATCCAAGGCGATGATGGTGCCGTTGAGGGCGCCTACCGCTGCACCTGTAGGGGACAAACGGCGACGCGCGTATTGGCTCCAGGCACCCGGGGTGCTGCCTAAGTCAACGATGACGTGACCAGGGCGGATGAGCTTGAAGGTTTCATCAATTTCCTTGAGTTTGTACGCAGCGCGAGCCCGGTAACCATCTTTTTGTGCAGCTTGCACATACGGGTCATTCAAGTGGGCATTGAGCCAATTCTTGTTGAGCTTCTTGCTTTTCGATTTGATATTCATCGCAAATTTCTTCCTGCCTCGATAATACGGGCATGCCCCAAATTGATTTAACTCCCGCTGAGCGCCGGGAACACCGCGCCAATGCCCACCACTTGGACCCCGTGGTCATGATTGGTGGAGACGGCCTTACACCTGCCGTCCAGAAGGAAATTGACGGCGCCTTGAACGCGCACGGCCTGATCAAGGTGCGTGTGTTCGGCGACGATCGTGCTGCCCGTGAACAGGTTTACCTGCAACTGTGTGACGAGCTCAATGCCGCGCCCATCCAGCACATCGGCAAGCTGCTGGTGCTGTGGCGCCCAATCCCTGAAAAGGAAAAGGCTTTTGACGACGAACGCATGGCTGGCCCGCGCGACATCAAGTTGCTGAAGTTCGGCCGAGCCGGCAGCAAGCCTGAAGTCAAGCAAATCCGCGTGCTGGGCAACCAGCGTCTGACCCAAGGCGGTTTGGTCAAGCGAGCCAAGAAGAGCGGCCCTAAGTCGGTCAAAAAAGGCCACTAAGCATCCGGACTTCACTTCAGCATGACCCCCACAATTTCCACAACACCCGAGCGCCACATCCTTTGCATGAAATGGGGTACCAAGTACGGACCGGAATACGTTAACCGGTTGTACGCCATGGTGCGCCGCCATCTCAGTGGTGATTTTCGCTTTGTCTGCCTGACCGACAATGTTGAAGGGATTCGTTCCGAGGTGCAATGCCTGCCCATTCCCTCGCTGGATCTGCCTGCGGGCATTCCGGAGCGTGGTTGGACCAAGCTGACGACCTTCTCCAAAGACCTGCATGGCCTCAAGGGTACTGCGTTGTTTTTGGATGTGGATGTGGTGATCACGGGTTCGCTGGATGACTTTTTCACCTATCCCGGTGAATTTCTCATCATTCACGACCACAAACGGCCATGGCGTGTCACAGGCAATTCTTCCGTGTACCGCTTTGAGCTGGGTGCGCATGCGGACGTGCTGGAATACTTTCGGGGCCACTTTGACGAGATTCGCAAGCAGTTTCGCAACGAGCAGGCGTATTTGTCGGATGCCATTCACAAGCAAGGCAAGCTCAAATACTGGCCTGAGGAGTGGTGCCCCAGCTTCAAATACCACTGCATTCCGAGCTGGCCGACAAATTTCTGGACCCCGCCGTTTGTGCCTGATAACGCGCGCATCGTGATCTTTCACGGTGAATGCAACCCCCCAGATGCGCTGGCGGGACGCCGCAACCGGCGTTTTCGCTTCATCAAGCCTGCAACCTGGGTGGCAGAGCACTGGCGTGAATAATTTTTAGTTTGTTAGAAAGTCAAAGGCCTCGGCAGATGTCGAGGCCTTTTTGTTGAGCAACCCTTCAAAACGCGCGTTTGCAGGCGCAAGGAACCTACGTTGATGGATGAACAAGCACAACCACGCAACCCGCTGCATGGCTTGACGCTGGAGCGCATGCTGACCGATCTGGTGGATTACTACGGCTGGGCAGAGCTGGGCGAGCGCATTCCTGTGCGCTGTTTTAACTCTGACCCGAGCATTTCGTCGAGCCTGCGTTTTTTACGCAAAACCCAGTGGGCACGTGAGAAAGTGGAGCAGTTGTACCTCTACACGTTGCGCAAAACGCAGCGGGGTTCGTAGTCCACGCAATTCCTGCTCATTGACCGCTGGCGCTTACGTTTGCTTGCGTGGCAGGTGGGCAAGGCGTTCACAATGGTCACTCCCGTCTTGGTAAGGAGGTTGAGATGATCCGCAAGAACACGATTTGTCTCTGGTATGACCGTGACGCGTTGGAAGCGGCTGAGTTTTATGCCGCCACCTTTGCAGACAGTGCCGTGCAATCGGTGCAGCACGCGCCAAGCGACTATCCCTCTGGCAAAAAAGGCCAAGTACTGACGGTGAACTTCACCGTTTTGGGGCTGCCGTGTGTCGGTCTCAACGGCGGGCCTGTTTTTCCGCACAGCGAGGCATTTTCCTTTCAAGTCGCAACCGAAGATCAGGCTGAAACCGATCGATTGTGGAACGCCATCGTGGACCACGACGGGCAAGAAAGTGAGTGTGGCTGGTGCAAAGACAAGTGGGGGGTGTCGTGGCAGATCACGCCCAAAGTGTTGATTAAAGCCTTGTCGCAACCCGATGCTGCCGCAGCGCAGCGTGCGTTTGCAGCCATGATGACCATGCGCAAAATTGATGTGGCCGCCATTGAGGCCGCTTTGCGCGGCGATTAGCGCTGAAAGCCCTGAATGCACCATTGAAAAATCCGCCAGCAGGCGGATTTTTTGTGGGAGCGGCTGCGTAGCAAGGCTCAGGCTTGCAGCTGCTGCGCGTGGTGGCGCAGGTGGTCATCCATGAAAGTTTGAATGAAGTAGTAGCCATGGTCGTAGCCCGCTTGCTGGCGCAGCACCAAGGGCTGGCCAACTTTGGCGCAGGCCGCTTCAAAAGCCTCAGGCAGCAATTGCTTTTCGTGCAGAAATTTGTCGGCCATGCCTTGGTCAATCAGGATGCCCGCAGGGTAGGGCGCTTTACCTTGCGCTTCCATCAGGCGTGTGGCGTCGTGCTGCGCCCAAACGGCCTGGTTGTCGCCCAGATAGCCAGTGAAAGCCTTTTGGCCCCATGCACAGTGGGTCGGGTTGGCAATCGGGGCGAAGGCGGAAACACTTTTGAACGTGCCGGGGTGGCGCAACGCCAGCGTGAGCGCGCCATGGCCTCCCATGCTGTGGCCAAAAATGCCCAGGCGCTGCATGTCAATCGGCAGGTAGCGGCCCAGCATGGGCAGCAGCTCTTCGATCAGATAGCTTTCCATGCGCCAGTGCTCTGCCCAAGGGGCTTGCTGCGCGTTCAGGTAAAAACCAGCGCCCACGCCAAAGTCCCAAGCATCGGCCTCACCGGGTACGTTGGCACCGCGTGGGCTGGTGTCGCTGGTGATCAAGGCCACGCCCAGTTCAGCGGCCAGACGTTGTGCACCGGCCTTGGTCATGAAGGTTTCTTCGGTGCACGTCAAGCCTGCCAAAAACAGCAGCGCAGGCACTTTCTCGCTTTGGATGGCCTTGGGAGGCAGGAACACGGAGAACTTCATGGGCAAGCCGATTTCGCGCGAATCGTGCTTGTAAAAGCGCTGGGCACCGCCGTAGCAGGCGTGGGCAGTCAGGAGTTCAAACGGGGTGGACATGGAATTAATTACTCCGATTAAAAGAGCTGGTGGCGCTTATTTTTCGGTCACTTCAAATGGTTTTGTATCTGAAGTTCAATCAGAGTAAGCGCAGGCAGCTCTTGTTTTTAAATGGATGGCCTGTGTGTACAGGCGTTGCCAAGCAGTGTAGAGGCTGTGTGTGGCAGTCAGCCGCAAGTCCCTGCCAGTCTGGCGGAATGCCTGACTGTATGTCGTCCTACGCAGCGCACTGGACAAGGGTGGAAAGATGGCGCATCTGTGTTGTGGAGCCGTGTCTGCCATGAAATCTGTTCACTTCTTGTTCACCGTGGTGCATGCGTTGATGGCCTTGCTGTTTGCGCTGGTGTCGCTGGGGTTGCTGTGGATTGCGATTGGCAAGGGCTGGAGCACGCTGGTGCATGGCTTTAATGAAGAATCTACGCTGCACATGGTGGAAGCCATGGGCGTGCTGGCCGCAGCCGTGGTGGCGCTGCAGATCAGCCAGACCGTGGTGGAAGAAGAGGTGGTGCGCGATGCCAGCATCGCTGGGCCGACGCGGGTGCGGCGCTTCTTGTCGCGCTTTCTGGTCGTGGTGGTGGTCGCGCTGGCGATTGAGGCCTTGATTGCCACATTCAAAGGCCAAGAGGCCCCCGACAACCTCATTTATTCCGCAGCGTTGATGGCCGGTGTGGGCGTGATGCTCTTTGGCTGGGGCATGTTTGTGCACCTGAATCGTTCTGCTGAGGAGCTGGAGCCCGACGCCTTGCAGGAAGCCACGCAAGAAGATGACGAAATCCACGCAGATACAGATGTGGATACCGAAAAAGACACCGGCGCAACGCCGGTACGTGCGCGCTGAATGCCGGCACGCAGGCCGTTGTCATGCAAAAAAGCCACGCGTTGGAGCGTGGCTTTTTAACAGGTGAGGTGACTGGGCTGGCTTAAGCGCTGGGCTTTTGCCCGCTGGCTGCCGCAGCGCGCAGCTTGTCTTTTTTGCTCATGCGCTTGCCTTTGATGCCACCGTTGTTGCCGTCTTCGTGCGGCTGGCGTTCTGGCGCAGTTTCGGTGACGGGGTACTTGGGCAAAGTCTCCAGTTCCATCTCCAGCGCATTGCGCTTGGCAATCAATTCCCAGTGCGCCAGCGCATCGGGCGAGACAAAGCTGATGGCCGTGCCGCTCAGCCCCGCGCGGCCTGTACGGCCAATGCGGTGGGTGTAGTCGTCGGGCGAGCGAGGCAGGTCGTAGTTGATGACCACGGGCAGCGCCTCAATGTGGATGCCGCGCGATGCCAGATCGGTGGTCACCAGCACTTGCCATTGCCCAGCTTTGAATTCGCTCAGCACTTTGTCGCGTGCGCCCTGGCTCAGTTCACCGTGGAAAGCAGTGGCAAAAATCTTTTTGGCATACAGCTTGTTGGCCACATGTTCGGCGCTGTAGCGACTGGCCACAAACACCAGCACGCGCTGGCCGGGGTGCTGCTCCACCAGCTCACGCAGCAAAGCGCTGCGGCGTGCCGCATCAATGTGAATGGCGCGCTGGGCAATGGTGGCGTCTTGCTGGTGCGTCGATTCAATCTCGACGCTGTGGTGGCCATCGCGCAGCAACTGGCCCACCAAGTTTTGCACACTGGGGCCAAAGGTGGCCGACAGCAGCAAGGTTTGGCGCTGGCTCTTTGCGGGCAGCAGGGCCAAGATTTGTTCCAGTTCTTCGGCAAAGCCCAAGTCCATCAGGCGGTCGGCTTCGTCCATCACCAAGGTCTGGATGGTGTTGAGTTTGAGCTGGCTGTGCGCCACCACGTCCAGCAATCGGCCGGGCGTCGCAATCACCATGTCGACCCCGCCGCGCAGTGCCATGAGTTGCGGGTTGATGGAGACACCACCCGTCAGCACCGCCACCTTGGGGCGACGGCCCATGGCTTCACCCACGTGGTAGATCAACTCAGCCACCTGGCTGGCCAGCTCACGCGTGGGTACCAGCAGCAGCGCTTGCGTGCTGCGTGGGCCTTGGCGCTGGCCGGCGTCGCTCAGCATCCATGTTTGCAGCAGCGGCAGCACATAGGCGGCCGTTTTGCCCGAGCCTGTGGGCGCGCAGGCTCGCAGGTCTTGGCCATTCAAAATCGCGGGAATGGCTTGGGATTGCACCGCAGTGGGGGCAATCAGGCCTTGGGAGGCCGCAGCATGGGCCAGCGAAGGTGCAAGGCCAAGGGCAGAAAAGGGCATAGGCTCTTAATGGGCGCGCGGTGGCGCGAAAGGCAGGAAACGGGTGATTGTCGGGCTTTAGTGCCGCACAACGCCCGCTGCACCTAGAAACCGCAGCAAATCACGTGAAATAGTGCCGCTGGCGCCAAGGCTTTCAAGCAGACTGCAGTGCTTATGACAACAACGGGGGAGATGGCATGCAAGCTTTGGAGTTGAAAGTACCGCCGGTGGCACTGATGCTGGTGTGCGCTGCGTTGATGGCAGCGGTAACGCTGGCACTGCCTGCAGCGGCGTGGTGGCAACTGGCATGGTGGTGGGCGGCTTTGCCCGTGTGTCTGGGGGCGGGTGTGGCGCTGGCGGGTGTGCTGGCTTTTCGCCGTGCGGCAACCACGGTCAACCCGACTACGCCGCAGGCTTCGTCATCGGTGGTGACGGGCGGTATTTACGCCGTCAGTCGTAACCCTATGTATGTGGGCTTTGCACTGGTGCTGCTGGGCTTGGGCCTTTGGCTGGGCAACGGTGCGGCGCTGGTGTTGGTGCCCGCGTTTGTGCTGTACATGAACCGTTTTCAAATTGCACCTGAAGAACGCATGCTGACCGACAAATTTGGTGCAAGCTACACGCAGTATGTGCAGCAGGTCAGGCGCTGGCTGTAAACAAAAAGCCACGGGGTTCAACCTGTGGCTTTTTGCGATTTTGTACCGTTCACACGCGCATGGATGCGCTGTGGGGTGTGAGCGGCGCTTAGTACTTGACCACCGAGCGGATCGACTTGCCTTCGTGCATCAGGTCAAACGCTTCGTTGATCTTGTCCAGCCCCATGGTGTGGGTCACAAACGGTTCGAGCTGGATCTTGCCGCTCATGGCGTCTTCCACCATGCCGGGCAACTCGCTGCGGCCCTTGACGCCACCAAAGGCGGTGCCCATCCACTTGCGGCCCGTCACCAATTGGAAGGGGCGTGTCGAAATCTCTTGGCCTGCACCGGCCACGCCGATGATCACGCTCTGGCCCCAGCCACGGTGCGCGCATTCCAGTGCCGCACGCATCACGTTGGTGTTGCCAATGCATTCAAAGCTGTGGTCCACGCCCCAGCCGGTCATCTCGACGATGACTTGCTGGATGGGCTTGTCAAAGTCCTTGGGGTTGACGCAGTCGGTAGCACCAAATGTGGTGGCCAGATCGAACTTGCTGGGGTTGGTGTCCACGGCAATGATGCGACCAGCCTTGGCCAGCTTGGCACCTTGGATGACGGCCAAGCCGATGCCACCCAGACCGAACACGGCCACGGTGTCACCTTCTTGCACCTTGGCGGTGTTCTTGACGGCACCCAGGCCGGTGGTTACGCCGCAGCCCAGCAGGCAGACCTGCTCGGGGTTGGCATCGGGGCTGATTTTGGCCAGCGAGACTTCGGCCACCACGGTGTACTCGCTGAACGTGCTGCAACCCATGTAGTGGTAGATGGGTTCGCCGTTGTAGCTGAAACGGGTGGTGCCGTCAGGCATCACGCCCTTGCCCTGGGTGGCGCGCACGGAGGTACACAGATTGGTCTTGCCGCTCTTGCAGAACAAGCACTCGCCGCATTCGGCGGTGTACAGCGGAATGACGTGGTCGCCGGGTTTGACGCTGGTCACGCCTTCGCCCACTTCCACCACAATGCCCGCGCCTTCGTGGCCCAGCACCACGGGGAACAGGCCTTCTGGGTCATCGCCGCTCAGCGTGAAGGCGTCGGTGTGGCAGACACCGGTGTCAGTGATCTTGATCAGCACTTCGCCTTTTTGGGGCGGCGCCACATCAATTTCGACGATTTGCAGGGGTTCTCCAGCCTTGAAGGCAACGGCAGCGCGGGATTTCATGGGCAAGTCTCCTCAGAGTTCAGAGCTAATTCACAAGATACAGCCGCAGATTGCATGGTGCGGCTGGGGGCAGAGTGCCCAACGGGGTCGGTGGTGGGCCGCTGCATAGGCAGCGGCTACTTCAAATAAGCACGCACGATGCGCATGAGCTGCTCCATCTCGGCTTGGGCTTCTGGCTGCAGGGTGGTGCCTGCGGCCATGGTTTCGCGCAGATGGCTTTCCAGCACCTCGCCCATCAGTCCGGTGGTGGCGCCGCGCAATGCAGACAACTGCTGCAGCAGCGCACCACATTCTGTGCCTGCTTGCACCGCACGCTCCAGCGCAGCCGCCTGACCACCAATGCGGCGCAAGCGGGTGATGACGCGTTTTTTTTCCTCAGGGCTGTGGGGCATGGCACCAGCACAAAGTGCTTGTTATGAAGTACAGGGGGGGAGTATAGGTGTATTTGCCTTTGTATCAATTGGCGTGTGGTGCATAGGGCGATGGAGTATCTCGAATGCTTGCGTCAAATAGATGACGGCTGCAAACCGCCGTGCAAGCGGTGAAAGACGAGGGGGATGGCTGGGTGCATGGCTTTTTGCAAGCCCCAAAGCCGCACGTCGGCCTGTCCGGCACGCAATGTGCATAGGTAGTGCATGCCTTGCGCACCACATCACCTTGCGGGTGCAGCCGGGCTGTTTGTCTAACTTTCGGAGTTCTTCATGTCCATTTCTCTGTCCCGCCGTACCGCTGTGCTTGGCTTTGCGCTGGGGGCTGTGTTCGCGGGTTCAGCCACGGCGGCAACGCTGGCTGAAATTCAGCAAAAAAAGGTGATCAACATTGGTATCCAGACCGATTACCCACCCTATGGCTATATCGATGCCAGCATGAAGCCCCAAGGCTCTGACGTGGCCACGGCGGAGCTGATTGCGCAGAAGTTGGGCGTCAAACTCAACATCGTCACGGTGACCGCTCCCGCGCGCATTCCCGCGCTGCAAAGTGGCAAGGTGGATTTGATTGTTTCTTCGCTGGGCAAGAACGCCGAACGCGAGAAGGTGATTGACTTCAGCATCTCGTATGCGCCGTTCTTTTCAGGCTTGTACGCCAGCAAGGATGTGGTGATCAAAGGTTTTGACGACCTGAAGGGCAAGAGCATTTCGGTCACGCGTGGCTCGCTGCAAGACGATGCCATCTCCAAGCTGGCCCCCGCGACGGCGGAAATCAAGCGCTTTGAAGATGACACGGCCACCGTGGCCTCGTTCTTGACAGGTCAAAGCCAGGTGCTGGCCTCAAGCGCGGCGGTGGCGGCGGTCTCTATGCAGCGCAACCCTAAGCGAAATGCAGAGTACAAGCTGCTGCTGACCGACGTGACCTGCTATGTGGGCGTGGGCAAGGGCAATACAGCGCTGTTGGAGCAGGTCAATACCATTTTGCGTGCAGCCAAGGCCGACGGCGCGCTCAATGCCATTTCTGAAAAATACCTGGGCCGCCCTTTGGGTAATCTGGCCGATTGACGCAGCGCTTGTGTGCGGCCTGCGGCTAGACCACAGGCCGCACAATCGCATCCAGACCAAGCACGTTTTCACAGAGTGAATACGTGCTTTTTTTGACGGTGCTTGCAAGCGTACAGAATTTGTTGGTCTGGGCAGCGATGTGCCAGCGTAACTAAGCGCTTAGGGCTGGGCTTTTTGCGCCGGAAAGCTGTGGAGCAGCGCCGCAAATTCTTCCACTCCAGAAGCGTGGCTGAGTTGCGGGCTGCCAGCCGTTGGTGCGTCTGCCGTTGTAGCCGCCAGAGGGTTCGCAGGGATGGGTACCGAGTGTCCCTTGCCATCCAGAAGGCTGCACAAATTGAGCTGCGGATTGACCAGCCACAAACACATCACATAGGTGGCGGTGGCAATGGCCGGGTCACCGCGTTCCAGGCGCGCCATGGTGGGCTGAGAAATGCCCAGTTTCTCTGCCCACTGGGCTTGGGTTTCCCCCCGCGATTTGCGCGTAGCCACAATGCGTTGCGCCGCTTGTTCAATCTGGGCCAGGATGGCAGGCGGAAAGTCGGCGGGGCAGGTGTTCTGGCGAGGCATGGACGAGAGGATAGTACCGTTCGTCGGCTGTTTTATAAAATCTATGAATATTTTTGAGTTTGCTATTTGCTAAGAATTTTTTAAAAACATAGCGGATGGTTCTTATTTCATAAGCGCCAAAGCTGAGTCTTATTGAAGTCTCATCGCGCTTCCCATTCACCACAATCACCTTTGATCGTCAGTGGCAGTTGCCTGGGGATGCAGAGGTTAGTGCATCGAGAACGCCTTTTGGGCCACCCACGGCTTCGACTGAATCAGCGCCAGCCTCAACACCTGATGGCAGTCAATTTGCCCTGCTTCCGCATGCATTTTCAAAGGTGCTTTGTCAGTAAGCGCACTCATGCGCGGCGCGCGGCAACGTCAGCAAGCGCGTTCATGCCTGTTGCAAGAATACCACGATTAAAAAGCTTGATGCAAGTTAAATCTAATTAATAGTGATTTCTATTTAGACTCTCGTTCTTTCATTTTCAGGGGCTGCAAAAGCCCAGAGGGAAGGCGTGATGACGCGCAACAAACAAGTCCAGAAGCAGGGCGTTGGCCAAGGCCAAACTGTGGGCCTGAGGCCCGTGATGGTGGCGGTGCTGCTGTTGGGCACGCAGTGCCTGGCCCAGGCACAAGAGATGACGGAGCAAGAGGCAGCGGCACTGCCTGCGGTGCAAGTGAAGGCCTCGCAATACGATGCAGACGATGTGCGCCCCGAAGGCGTGACCACGGCGACCAAAACCTATATGGCGCCCAAAGACATTCCGCAGACCATCGACACGCTGGAAGTCAACAAATACAAGAGCTACGGTATCAATGACCTGTCCGTGATGCTGGACGGCGTACCGGGCGTGAATACCACGTACGACATGCGCGGTGAAGGCGTGATGATTCGCGGTTTCAGCGCTGATGCGGGCGACATCTACCGCGACGGTATCCGTGAATCGGGCCAGGTGCGCCGCAGTACGGCCAATGTGGAGCGCATTGAAATCCTGAAGGGCCCAGGCTCGGTGCTGTATGGCCGTGGCGGCGGTGGCGGCATCATCAATATGGTGAGCAAGCAGGCGCGCTTTGATGCCAAAAGCAGTGTGACGCTGCGCGGTGGCTCCTGGGAAAACGTTGGCGGCACCATCGACATCAACCATGTGGTCAACCCCAACGTGGTGGTACGCCTGACGGCCGATCGCGAGCAAGCACACAGCTTTCGCAATGGCATCCGCAACAAGAACGAAATGATCTCGCCCAGTATCTTGATCGATACGCGCACGGGTTTGCGCTGGACAGGCCAGTACACGTATGACAACGTCTGGCGAGTGCCAGACCGCGGGCCAGCCTATGAGAACATGCCTGCCGGTGTGTCCATTCGCACGGGCTTTCAGCACCCGGGTGACTATGTCGAAGACCAGTTGAAGGTGGCCCGCTCCGACCTGAGCTACGACTTCAATGACAAGTGGAGTGTGCGCTGGGTGGCCAGCCAACGCGAAGCCAACCAAGATTTTGACCACTACTTTGCGGGCACCTACAACGCTACCACCGGCCTGATTCGGCCCAACTACGCTTGGCAGCAGACCATCAACCGCACGACATCCAACACACTGGATCTAACGGGCAAGTTCAACACGGGCAGCATTGGTCACGATCTGCTGCTGGGTGTAGAGCTGAGCGAAGAGCTGCGCCGCCCCAAGGTGTATGGCACTGTAGCTGCTAGCTTTACGTATGACCCGTTCAACCCGAATACGGGTGCATGGCCAGCCCGCCCAGCCCGCGTGGCACCGACGCAGAACAACCGCCACGAGGGTGAAACCGAGGCCGTGTACCTGCAGGATCTGATCAGCCTGACAGCGCAGTGGAAAGTGCTGCTGGGTCTGCGCCATGACCGCTTCAAGTTCCATTCCACCAACTACGTGACGGGATTTGAGCGTGGCTACGAGGGCAGCGCCACCAGCCCCCGTGTGGGGGTGGTCTGGCAGCCCGTGCCGAGTCAAAGCCTCTACGCTTCGTACAGCAAGAGCTATTCGCCTTATGGCGGGCGCGGCACCATCTCGGTGGATACGGCGGCAACCGCGGTTTATGACGACCAGTCCCAGCACTCGCGCCAAGTTGAAGCCGGTCTGAAAAGCGATTGGCTTGGTGGTGCCTTGTCCACGCAACTGGCGGTATACCAGTTGGAGCACTACAACATCCGCTACCGTCCTGATGCCACCAACCAGCCCACGATTTGGGCAATTCGGGGCAAGGAGCGTTCACGCGGTGTCGAGCTGAGCGCCTCGGGTCGTCTGGCACCGAGCTGGTACGTGCGCGGCGGTGTCGGTTTCATGAGCGCCAAGGTGGTGGAGGACCAGCAGGTCCCTGCCAACGTCGGTTTGGAATTGCAAAACACGGCCAAGCGCAACGGCAATCTGTTTGTGCGCTATGCACCATCTGGCGCCTGGTATGGCGAAGTGGGTGTGACCCACACCAGCTCACGCTGGAGCAATGCCGCCAATACCACGCGCCTGCCGGGTTACACCCGTTGGGACGCACTGGTTGGCTGGCGTGCAGCCCCGTGGACGGTGACCATGGCCGTCTCCAACTTGCTGGACAAGGAATACTGGCGCTCCAACGCTATGCCAGGTGCACCCCGCACGTTCTTGGTGAGCGCGAATTACCAGTTCTGATGCCAACCAATCTCGGGCGGTATGTCTGAGTACAAGAAAAAAGCCTGACAGCTTCACGCTGTCAGGCTTTTTTTACGGGGCGTTGCTGTGTGGAGTGCTCAGTCGCCCATCACCACACCTTCGCGGCGGGGGTCGGCACCGCCAAACCAGAACACTTTGCCATGGGCTTCACCACGGGTGATGGCCTGCAGGCCACTGGTCAAGTCTTGCTCTTTCACTTCTGCGCCACGCGCTTGCAGTGCTTGCACGGTGGCGGCAGGAAAGCGTTTGGCTTCCAGCAGTGTGGGGCCGTTAAGGCTGCTGAAGTTGGGCAGATTGATGGCTTGTTGCGGTGTCAGCCCCCAGCCCAGCACCCCTTGCAAAGTTTTGGCGGTGTAATGAATGATTTGGGCGCCGCCAGGGCTGCCTGCACTCATGATGACGTTGCCTGTGGCCTTGTCGAACACCAGTGTCGGAGCCATCGAAGAGCGCGGGCGTTTGCCGGGTTGCACGCGGTTGGCAATGGGTTGGCCGTCAGCGGCTTTGGGCGCCATGCTGAAATCGGTCATCTCATTGTTGAGCAGAAAACCCTTGACCATTTGGCGGCTGCCAAACTGGTCTTCGATGGTGGTGGTCATGGCCAGTGCATTGCCAAACGCATCCACAATGCTGATGTGGCTGGTGCCGTATTCGATCTGATTGGGCATGGGGGCATGGCTGACCCTGTACTTGGCCGGGTTGCCCGCTTGCGCCACTTTCATGCTCTGCTGGCCAATCAAGCTGGCACGCTCTTTCAGGTAGCGGTTGTCTAGCAAGTTGAGCCAGCTGCCGCCCGGTGCTTGGACAAAGTCGGGGTCCGCAACATAGAGCGCGCGGTCGGCAAAGGCCAGACGCGACGCTTCGGTGTAAAAGTGCAGCCAGTCTGCCGTGGGCAAACCGTCTGCCCCGAGTGGCATTTGTGCGGCGGGCGTATTGCCTAAGATGCCCAAAATTTGCCCCACGGCAATCGCCCCGGAGCTGGGTGGCGGAAAGCCGCACACCTGGTAGCTGCGCACAGGCATGCCTTGTGCCGCAGGCAGGTTCCAGTCGTGGCATAGCGCTTCACGTTTTTTTGGTTGGTAGTTGGCCAAATCTTGCGCCGACAGCACACCGGGGTTGGTCGGGTGGCTGCGCACCTTTTGCACAATGGCCTGTGCCACTTCGCCTTCGTGCAAGGCCTTGCTGCCTTGTTTGGCAATTGCGCGCAGCACTTGGGCGTATTCGGGGTTTTTCAGCACGGCGCCCACCGGCAGGGGTTTGCCATCGGCACCATAGAAATAAGCGCGGGCTGTGGGATCGCTGGGCAAGAATTTTTCGGTAGTCAGCAAGCTGTTAAGGCGGTGGCTGACCTTGAAGCCTTGTTCGGCCAGGCGAATGGCCGGTTCAAACAGTGTGGCCCAAGCCAGTTTGCCGTGCTCTTGGTGCGCCAGCTCCAGCATGCGCACTGCACCGGGTGTGCCGACAGAGCGACCACCCACAACCGCGTCATGAAAGGCCATGGGCTTGCCCTCGGCCGTGAGGAACATATTTTCAGTGGCTGCCGCTGGTGCGGTTTCGCGGCCGTCGTAAGCCTCTACTTTTTTGCCGGCGGCATGCAGCAAAAAGGCACCGCCACCAATGCCGCTGGATTGGGGTTCGACCAAGCCCAGCACCATTTGCACGGCAATGGCGGCATCCATGGCGCTACCGCCGGCTTTGAGCACTTGGTAGCCCGCATCGGTGGCCAAGGGGTTGGCTGCAGCCACTGCAAATTTCTCGGTCGCCCAACCTGGTTTTTCGGTATAGCCCGAGCTGCCTTCCGGCTGGTCTGGCACCTGATAGGCCAAACGTTTTTCAGACGTCTCAGGGGCAGAGCTGCACGCGGCCAGCAAGGCTGTAGAAACAACAACGCCCAGCACGGAGGCTGGGCGAAGCAGGTGGGTGTGGGCGTCACGCATGGGGCTGTCTCCTTGTCGAGTGAATGCCCCAGTGTGCTTGAAAAACGATGCGTTTTTTGTAGGTCTGCCCCGCAGCTGCCTTTTTCTGGCCGTTCACACCCCTACGGATGTATCCCAGTGCTGCCTTTTTCAAGGCAAACGTTGAATCCTGAGAGGTGTGAGTGGCGAACCTTAGCGTACCAAATTGATGGACGCTTGAATCAGGAAGGCGTTGACGATGTCAATGAAGAACGCGCCGACCAGTGGCACGATCAAGAACGCTTTGTGCGAAGGGCCGTACTGGTTGGTGATGGCCTGCATATTGGCGATGGCGGTGGGGGTAGAGCCCATGCCAAAACCCACTTGACCGGCAGCCAGCAGCGCTGCGTCGTAGTCTTTGCCCATGGCACGGAAGGTGATCCAGTACGCGAACAGCGCCATGGCCACGGTTTGTGCTGCCATGATGATCATCAGTGGACCAGCCAGATCGGCCAGCTCCCACAGGCGCATCGACAGCAGGGCAATCGCCAAGTAGATCGACAGGGCAGCATTGCCAAACACATCAATGGCGCGGTCAAACACCTTGAAGCCAAAGATGTAATCCAAGATATTGCGGATCAGTACGCCAGCACCCAGGCACCATACAAAGGTGGGCAGTTGAAACGATGAATCCTTGGTCAGGTTGGACATCAACTCGCCAAATGCCAAGCAACCTGCAAACAGTGCCATGGTTTCAATCGCCGCGTCAGACGTGATCAGGCGGGGGGCTTTGGATGGGGCTTCAAATGCAAAGGCATCCAGGTTGTCAGCCACGGGTGGCAAATCGCTGCGGGTTTGCTCACTCAGACTCCGTGGTTTGGCCAGCTTATAGCGGGTAACCAGACGTTTGGCCAAGGGGCCGCCCATGATGCTGCCAATCACCAGCCCACAGGTGGCGCAGGCAATGCCCAGCGTGGTCGCGCCGGTCAAACCATATTGCTGCTCCAGCACAGGGCCCCAGGCACCGGCAGTGCCGTGGCCACCGACCAAGGTGATGGAGCCTGCCACCACACCGATCAGCGGATCCAGTCCCAGTGCAGCGGCCAAGCCCATGCCCACGCCGTTTTGCACGACGATGAAGCCGGAGATGACCAGCAAGAACACCACCAGACCCAGCCCGCCTTCGCGCAGTTTGGCGAAGTTGGCACTCAGTCCGATGGACGAGAAGAACACCAGCATGAACGCGGTTTGCAGGCTGCTGTCAAAAGCAAAAGTCCAGCCTGCCACTTGGTTCATGGTCAGGATGGCAGCCGCCACCACCAAGCCACCGGCCACGGGCTCTGGGATGTTGAATTCGCGCAGAAAGCGCACGCGAGAAACCAGTAGCTTGCCCAGCAGCAAAACCAGAACCGCCATGATGAGCGTGTAGTACGCACTGAAAGTGATGTGCATGAAAGAGATCTTTCATAAAAAAGCAGCAAAGCAACTATCCCTGCGCAGGCCACAGCGGGCGCAGAGAAGAAAGCGCTGACGGTTGAAGGTCAAAGACTTGCGTGTACCAGATATGAGAGAAATGAATTTCTCTTGCTATTTCTTGAATAGCTGGCAGCGTTTGTAAATAAAACGCTATCTGGCATTCGTCTTTATTGTTTTGAAAAATCTTTTTATGAGTTTTCGGAATGTGATGCCTGTGCACTAAAAAGGCGCAGACTTCATGCGCGCCGACTATGCATCAATGCGTGCGTTAGCGCTTGCTGTCATGATTTTCCCTTTGGCGCGCTATCGGTTTGCTTGAGGTGTGCTCACAAATTGTGATAGGAGTCTTGTGTAAGACGGCTGTACCAAATTGGTGCATGCGTGATGATGCGGGGCGCCGCCGAATTGGGGGCTTGGCTGCGCGCATGTCTAGGCATAGCCATGGTCGCATCGCGCTGCCTTGTCCAAAACTTCAGGCCAAAGCCACGCGGCCCATGCCCATGTGCTGCGCCTGCTCGCAAGCATGGGCTGCGCGGGCCAGTGCTTCGGTGGGCGTGTTGAGGTCATTGAAGGCAACTACGCCGGCGCTGAAGCTCAACGTCCAGCGCTTGTCGGCATGCAGCAGGGGGCGCTGGTTGATTTCGGCTTGCAGACGTGCCAGGGCCTGTGCCGCCTGTCCGGGCTCTGTGCCCGGAAACAGTACAGAAAATTGCGTGGGGCTGGTGCGGCCCGCAGCGTCTTGCGGGCGCAAGGTGCTGCGAATCAAGCGCGCCATGTGGATGAGTGCGGCCGACACGGCGGTGGGCCCAGCCTCTGCCTCAATGGCCCCTAAGTGATCCACTTGCAGCGCGGCCAAGCTGATTGACTGTGCTTGGCGGTGGCTGCGCGCAGCCTCGCTCATCAACGCATCGTGAAAGCCCAGCAAGTTCAGGGTGCCAGTTTCAGGGTCGTGGCGGGTGCTGTCTTCCACATTCGACAAGCTGATGGCCAGCTCTTCAATGGTGTGCTCCTGCGTTTCGGTTTGCTCACGCAGATCGGCAAGCTGGGCCTGCACCATGCGGTTTTCTGTCGCCAGCGCGCTACCAGATTGAACCACCGATTCAAGAACGATAGCAAGATCGCCCAAATCTTGGGCCTGCTGGATGCGCTCGGCACAGTCGTGCAAATCGTGGGCGTGGTGCTCACTGAGCTTGCCCAGACTGGCCATTTGGTGCGTGTGCTCTGCCAGCAATTTTTTGAGTTGCTGGTGCGCTTCTGTGCGGTGGCTGTCAATTTCAAGGTGGCGAAACAGCAGGCTTTTCAGGTGCGTTTGCATGGCATCCAGCTGGCGCAAGGTCCAGGGCTTTTCCATGGCGCGTGACAAGGCTTCGGCTTGCTTTTGTAGGGGGTCGTCGTGCGAGGCAATCGACACAATGTGCTCGCCCACCATGCGCAGCAGGGCATGAATGCTCAGGCGGCGCTGCGCCTGGTCTTCTGCCGTGAACGACAGGCGGTAGGCGTAGTTGTTGAGCATGGGCTCTAGTTTGGACAGCGCAGGCGGCGCTGCGCGCAAGAAAGTCACCAACTGCGTGGACAGCGTATGCATGCGCTCATCTTCTTCGCCAAATGCAGAAATGATGGCTTCTATCAGGCGTGCCAACTGGTGGGCCACGCCTTCGGGCAGTACATCGACTGTTTGGGGTGAAGGCTGTGTGGGCAGCGTGGCTGGTGTGCTGGTACTGACGTCGAGTTTGGCGAAATCGGCAATGGCGCTTTGCAAGGCGGTCCAGTCTTCGTCCTCCACCGCTTGGGAAAAATTGTGCGTGATGCGCTTTTGGGTGAAGGTTTGGCTGGGCAGCACGCTGGCAATGCGTCGCAGTGGCGCTTTGGGAAAAACCACCTGCGGCACCAGTCCGGCCACCTCTTCGTACACCGTCTGGTAGTTTTCGGGCGTGGGCTGCAGGCGGCGCACGGCCAGCAATTTCAGGGTGTCGCGAGCGAAATCAGCAGAGGAGCGTTCAGCCACAGCATTGCTTTCAGATTTTTGGGGTGATCGCGAGTGTCGCAGAGGCCCGGCGTGTTTGCGCAGAGCAGGCGTCTTGGCTGGCTATTTCGGGGTGCATACCGGCCAGGCTGCATGGCTTCGCTGGGGTATTTCACGCTGTGCGGTCGCTTTCTGCGTGTCGCTATAGATACTCTGGTTGCGATTGCCTCTGTGCCACCTACAATCTGCACAACCTGTTTAGAGCCCATGAAGATTCTCATTTCCAACGACGACGGCTACCAAGCACCCGGAATCGTCGCGCTGCACGCTGCTTTGGCATCGATTGACGGCGTGGACGTCGAGGTGGTTGCTCCTGAGCACAACAACAGTGCCAAGTCCAACGCCTTGACTTTGCACTCGCCCTTGTACGTGCAGCGTGCGGCCAATGGCTTTCGCTATGTGAACGGTACGCCTGCAGATTGCGTGCACATTGCCATGACGGGTTTGCTGGGCTATCGGCCAGATCTGGTGGTGTCAGGCATCAACAATGGCGCCAACATGGGCGATGACACGATTTACTCCGGCACCGTGGGTGCTGCCATGGAAGGCTATCTCTTTGGCGTGCCAGCGATTGCTTTTTCCCAGGTCGAACGCGACTGGGGCGAGCTGGAGTCGGCTGCACATAAAGCCAAGCAGTTGGTGCAGCAAATGCGCCTGCAGCAATTGATTGGCAACGCGCCATGGTTGCTGAACGTGAATATTCCCAATCTGCCGTTGGCGCAGATTGGCTCGGTCAAATTGTGCCGGCTGGGGCGCCGTCATTCCGCAGAGCCGGTGATTACACAAATCAGTCCGCGCGGTGAGACCATGTACTGGATTGGGAGCGCCGGAGCGGCCAAGGATGAATCTGAAGGCACGGATTTTCATGCCACGGCCCACGGGCATGTGGCGATGACGCCGCTCAAAGTGGATTTGACGGACCATGACCATCTGGTCTACTGGGCGCAGACGGCATCACGTTTGGACTTGGTGGTGAATGCGCAGGAGGCGGCATGAACCAGCCAAGTCCGCCGAAGCGCCCCGGGTTTCCGGCGTGGATTGCCACATCGGCAGCTCCCAAGACCGTGAATGCGCGCAGCGCAGCAGCGGCCCTGCCAGCGCAGCGCATGGCACCGGTGGGGCTGGGTCTGGATTCGGTAGCCATCCGCACGCGCATGGTGCAGCGTTTGGCAGCTTCAGGCATCCAATCGCAGCGTGTGCTTGGTGCGCTTGGGCGCGTAGAGCGGCATTTGTTTGTCGATAGTGCACTGGTCAATCAAGCCTATGAGGACACCAGTCTGCCCATCGGTTTGCAGCAAACCATCTCCAAGCCCAGCGTGGTGGCGCGCATGATTGAATTGTTGGAGGGCGCTGAGTGTGTGCGAGAGTCAGGGGCCATGGGGCGTATCTTGGAGATCGGTACAGGCTGTGGCTACCAGGCCGCGGTATTGTCTTGCGTGGCCAAACAGGTGTACTCGATAGAGCGCTTGCGTGGATTGCATGAGAAAGCGCGGAACAATTTGCGCCCTTTGCGGCTCACTAACGTGCAGCTTTTGTTTGGTGACGGAATGTTAGGTTATGCGCAAGGCGGGCCTTATGCAGGCATCATTTCGGCAGCCGGGGGAGATGCAATTCCAAAAGCGTGGTTGGATCAATTGGCTGTGGGTGGACGTTTGGTTGCACCCACAGTCAGAAGTACGGGGCAGCAAGCTTTGTTGGTGGTAGATAAAACACCGCATGGATTTACAGAGTCTGTGCTCGAAGCTGTGCACTTTGTTCCCCTAAAATCTGGGATTGCCTGAAAGGGAAATGAATATGTTGTTATCACGAGGTCTTGGAACTTTGAGCGCAGTACTGGTGGCTGGCAGTTTGCTGGCGGGCTGTGCTCAGGTCAACAAGGCTCCGGTGGAGGATCGCGGTGGCTGGGGTACAAAATCCACAGCGCCTATTGACCCCGCCAAGCTGCCGGGTGCCGAAAATGCTGGCAAACCAGGTTATTACACCGTCCAGCCTGGCGATACCTTGATTCGTGTGGGTTTGGAGCATGGTCAAAGTTGGAAAGATATTGCCCGTTGGAGCGGTCTTTCCAATCCCGATCTGATTGAAGTGGGTCAGGTGGTGCGTGTGGTGCCGCCGGGTGCCGTGGTGTCTGAAGGTCCGCGCCCCGTGGCTTCAACCTCGGTGCAGCCTGTGGCGCTGCCGCCTGCAGGCAGCACAGCGAGCACTCCTGCTACAACCACACCTGCGCCAGTTGCTGTCGCTCCTGTCGATGCGTCAAAGTCTGTAGCAGGCGGTGATGCCAGCGGTTTGGGCTTTATTTGGCCTGCGTCAGGCGCTGTGATTGCTGGCTTTAACGAGTCCACCAACAAGGGCGTAGATATTGCTGGTAAGGCTGGTGACCCCATTGTTGCCGTGGCCGATGGCCGTGTGGTGTATGCCGGTGCAGGTCTGCGTGGCTACGGTCACTTGGTGATTCTGAAGCACAACAACACTTATTTGACCGCCTATGCTCACAACCAAAAGTTGTTGGTCAAGGAAGATCAAAATGTGAAAAAGGGCCAAAAAATTGCGGAGATGGGTAACAGTGACGCGGATCGGGTCAAATTGCACTTTGAGGTGCGTCGGCAAGGTAAGCCTGTAGATCCTTCACGCTATCTGCCTGCTAAATAATTGCTTGGCTTTTAAGTCTGCTGACGAGATGCCCGGTGCAGTCCACGCCGGGCATTTTTTATTGCTCAATGGTTCGATGGGGAAGTTTTGTGAGTAACGACGTATTGTCTTCGGGCAGTGATGCTGCCATCGAGCCAGAAGATGCGGCAGAGATAGATGCGTCAGCATCTGGTGCAGAACAACGTGCATTGACCGTAGAAATAGCGCAGCATGGTGCGCGCTTGGATAAAGCCTTGGTGGAGTTGGTGCCCGAGTTCTCACGCAGTTACTTGCAGCAGCTTTTGGCGCAAGGTGCGGTTCAGCTCAACCACCAACTGGCAACTAAAGCGTCCGCCAAAGTGAAGCTGGGTGATGTGCTTGCGATTGAGATGCGCCCCACGGCCCAAAGTCAGTCGTTCAAGGCTGAAAGCATGGACTTGGCGGTGGTTTATGAGGATGCGCATCTGTTGGTGGTCAATAAACCTGCGGGCTTGGTCGTGCATCCTGCGCCTGGCAATTGGAGCGGCACCCTGCTCAATGGCTTGCTGGCGCACCATGCGGGGGCTGCCACAGTGCCGCGTGCTGGCATCGTTCATCGCTTGGACAAAGACACCAGTGGTTTGATGGTGGTGGCCAAAGACCGTCAGACCATGGATGCGCTGGTTGCAATGATTGCACGCAGAGATGTGAGTCGCCGCTACTTGGCCTTGGCACACAAGCCATGGAAAGGCGCGGAGATGCAAATAGTGGAGGCTCCCATCGGGCGTGATCCCCGCAATCGTTTGCGCATGGCGGTGGTGGATCTGGATCAGCATTCCGGCAAGGAGGCCAGAACGGATATCACGTGTTGGGATACCTCTGCGGAGCATTGCTTGGTGCATTGCAAGTTGCATAGTGGGCGAACGCATCAGATTCGCGTCCACATGCTCTCTTTGGGGCACCCCTTGGTTGCGGATGCACTGTATGGTGGTGCGCAAGCTGGTGGTATGCAGCGCCAAGCTTTACATGCGTTCAGGCTGGCTTTTACCCATCCAGTCACAGGTGAGTCCCTTGAACTGGCGGCGGAGCCGCCTGCGGATTTCCTTGCAGCGATCGAAGAATTGGGCCTGCGCTACAATCCGTAATGAATTAAAAGGCTGACGTTAATGTCGGGCCATATCGTTGGTGTGCTTGCCCGTGAGGGTCCGGTCCATCTGTCCTTACCCTTCCTCCTGCGAGGCTTTGCGTCTAAACCATGAATTCGGTTGATGCCAAACGGGTCCTAGAAACCGCTTTGATATGTGCGCATCAGCCTTTGCCGCTGAGAGAGTTGCGTGCCTTGTTCGATGGGAATCTGGGGGCTGACACGCTCAAAGATCTGCTTTTGGCTTTGCAGCAAGAGTGGGCAGGCAAAGGGGTGGAGTTGGTGCAGGTTGCATCGGGCTGGCGCTTTCAAAGTCGTCCTGAAATGCGTGGCTATCTTGACAAGCTGCATCCTGAAAAGCCCCCGCGCTATAGCCGTGCCGTGTTGGAAACCTTGGCCATCATTGCCTATCGCCAGCCTGTCACACGTGGTGATATCGAGGATGTCCGCGGCGTGACGGTCAATAGCTTGATCATCAAGCAATTGGAAGACCGGGGATGGGTGGAAGAGATCGGCCACCGTGAAACGGTGGGGCGTCCAGCGTTGCTGGCCACCACGCGCCAGTTTTTGGACGATCTGGGTTTGAAGTCTCTGGATGAACTCCCCATGCTGGATGAGCCTGAGTCGCAAGCCTCGCTGTTCAAGGCACTGGAAGATGAAGTCGTGAGCGATGCGACTTCTCAAGAAGAGAGTGGGGCAGATGCGGTTGTCGAGGGCGACCTCTTCGCGCAGCCAGTCTTGCCGATGGATGAGGTGTTTGTACTGATGGAAACCTCGGTGGACAGCCCTGCAAGCGACGTGGCATCGGATGCCATCGAAGCCCAAGAGTCTCACAAAGCCTAAGTGCTTGGCGTATACGCCTAATTTGAATGTAAGCGCCTTGCCGATGGAAATGGGACGGCGCAGAAATGGAAATCATGACCAAAGAACAAAAAACTGCTCGCCGTGCCCCGCGCAATGCCGATCCAAAGCCACAAGCTGCCCACACTTTCGCGCCGGCTGAGCACGTGGTAGAGCAGTCAGAACCTGATATGTTGGACCTCCTCAATGCAGAGCAGGGCTATGACTTTGATGCCATCGTTTCTGGCGAATTGGATGCTGCAGAAGCTTTGCCGGAAGAGGCCTCTGAAAAGCGCGTCCTTAAGCCTGAAATGGAGTCTCCCAAGCTGCACAAGGTTTTGGCCCAAGCGGGTCTGGGATCGCGTCTAGAGATGGAGCGCCTGATTACCAGTGGACGCATTACCGTGAATGGTGAAGCAGCACACGTAGGTCAGCGCATTAAGCTGGGCGACAACATCAAAGTGGATGGAAAGCCTGTCAAGGTACGCATTGACCCGCCTGCTGTGCGCGTGCTGGCGTATCACAAGCCTGCTGGCGAAGTGGTTACGCTGGATGATCCACAAAACCGTCCCACGGTGTTTCGCCGTTTGCCCAAGTTGCACAACGGGAAGTGGCAGTCGGTAGGGCGCTTGGACTTGAATACCGAGGGCTTGCTGCTGTTTACCAGCTCGGGAACCTTGGCTAATAACCTGATGCACCCCCGGTTTGGGTTGGAGCGCGAGTACGCAGTACGCGTTCTGGGAGCGTTGACCAAAGAAGAAAAACAGTTGCTGACCACGGGTGTACAGCTAGAAGACGGCGAGGCATCGTTTGGATCGATCGAAGACGGTGGTGGTGAAGGTGCCAATGTTTGGTATCGCGTCACGATCTCGGAAGGTCGCAACCGTGAAGTGCGTCGCATGTTCGAATCTGTTGGGCGTGCGGTCAGTCGTTTGATCCGTATTCGCTATGGCGCCATGCAACTGCCTCGTGGTCTGCGACGCGGCGCCTGGATGGAGTTGGATGAGCACGATGTGCAAAGCCTGATTCAGGCTTCCGGAGTGGCCATGCCCAAGCCCCGCAAGCCATCGGCACAGCCTAACGTGCGTCGTGAGTCGGATCGTGCCGGTTCGCGTGCCAAGGCCCGTGTGACGGCTGCGGCAGAGGCGCGCGAGTTGCGGGCACGCCGTGGTGCTAAATCTGCACCTAAGCGGACTAGCAATAACAACTACCAGTTGCCAAGTGGCCAACCGGATCCGCTGAAGACATCGGTCGGTTTCATCGGTCATGACAGTCTGTCGCGTGCCCGTGCTGACCAAAAACGCAAGCCAAGTGGCCGTCGCGGAGGTCGATAACCTGTTTTGGTGCTTTTCAATCAGTTTTTAGGGTTGGCAGCGCCCCGTTAGAATTAAGGGTTTTGCCGAGTCGGCAAAAATTATTCCATTTCACTAGGAAAACCAAATGGCAATCGAACGCACACTCTCCATCATCAAGCCTGACGCAGTTGCAAAGAACGTGATCGGCCAAATCTACAGCCGTTTCGAAAACGCTGGTCTGAAGATCGCAGCCGCTAAGCTGGTGCACCTGTCGCGCGCTGACGCTGAGCAGTTCTACGCTGTGCACGCTGCACGTCCTTTCTTCAAGGATCTGGTTGAATTCATGATCTCCGGCCCTGTGATGATCACTGCGCTGGAAGGCGAAAATGCCATCCTGAAGAACCGTGAACTGATGGGTGCAACCGATCCTAAGAAGGCTGAAGCCGGCACAATCCGTGCTGATTTCGCTGACAGCATTGATGCCAACGCTGTGCACGGTTCAGACGCTGCTGAAACTGCAGCCGTTGAAATCGCTTTCTTCTTCCCTGGCATGAACGTCTACGCACGTTAATTCCATGAATCCCATGCTGGCCGTGCTTGCTGTGACGGCGGCACCCCATGCATGGGATGCCGCCCTGTGAGTGGTCCGGGGTATTGCTATGACCACCAATCTTTTAAATTTTGATCTCCAAGGTCTGATCGCCTTTTGCGAGGGGCTTGGGGAAAAGCGTTTCCGCGCAACGCAGCTTTTCCGCTGGATTCACCAGCGCGGTGCCAGCGAATTTGACCAGATGACAGATCTGGCCAAGTCTTTGCGTGAAAAGCTTAAGGCCAACACCTGTATTGAAGGTTTGCCCGTCATTAGCCAGCATGAGTCTCAGGATGGCACTATCAAGTGGCTGTTCGATGTGGGTGATGGCAATGCCGTTGAGTCGGTATTTATTCCAGAAGATGACCGTGGCACGCTGTGTATTTCATCCCAGGCGGGCTGCGCCGTGGGTTGTCGTTTTTGCTCCACAGGACACCAAGGCTTCAGCCGCAATTTGACCACCGGAGAGATTTTGGCTCAGCTGTGGTTTGCCGAGCATTTTCTGCGCAAGCACCTTAATAAGTCGGAGCGTGTCATCACCAATGTGGTGATGATGGGCATGGGTGAACCCATGCAAAACTACACCGCATTGGTACCTGCGCTGCGCACCATGCTGGATGACCATGCCTATGGTCTCTCACGCCGCCGTGTCACGGTATCCACATCCGGTGTAGTGCCTATGATGGATCGCTTGGCGCAAGATTGCGCGGTCGCTCTGGCGGTATCGCTGCATGCACCCAACGATCCGTTGCGTGAAAACTTGGTGCCACTCAACAAAAAATATCCGCTTGATGAGTTGATGCAGGCATGCATCCGCTATCTGGATTTTGCCCCTCGAGATTTCATTACGTTTGAGTACTGCATGCTCGATGGTGTGAACGATCAACCTGAACATGCGCAGCAACTGATTGATTTGATCCGTAAGCATGGCAGTGGCAAGCCATGGTGCAAATTGAACTTGATTCCGTTCAATCCATTTCCTGCATCGGGTTTGCTGCGCTCGTCGAATGCGGCGGTGGCGGTGTTTGCAAAGACGCTGAGCGATGCTGGCATCGTCACCACAGTGCGCAAAACGCGCGGCGATGACATTGATGCAGCATGCGGACAGCTGGCCGGAGATGTGAAAGACAGAACCCGAGCGGCTGAGCGCATGGCCAAGCAACGTACGATACCGTTGATCCCTATTTCGTAACCGTTTTGATGACAAGGATGTGCATGTCTGTCCCATTCGTTTCCATGAAGCAGCTGTTGAGTAAAGCCCGCTGGGTCATGGGTAGTGTGGTTGCAGCGTGCATGCTGACGGGGTGTATGACTGGTGCGGGCACTGTGCGCCCGGAAGAAATTCCAGGCTCTGCCGCTGAAACAGAAGTTCATCGCTTGGCGAAAACCCGTCTGCAATTGGCCGCGTTGCATTTTGAAGAAGGCCGCGCCGAAGTAGCCCTCGGTGAAATTGCGCAGTCGTTGCAAACCTACCCGCGCTATGTGGATGCTTACAACCTCAAAGGTTGGATCCACATGAGCTTGCAGGACTACAAAAATGCCAACGACAGCTTTGTGCAAGCTTTGGCGTTGCGTCCTGGCGATGCAGATACCTTGTACAACTTGGGATGGTTGCAGTGCCAGCAAAAGCAATTTGCGCAGGCAGATCGCAATCTGGATGCGGCATTGGAAGCGCCTCGAACCAGCGGGCAATCAGTTTCACGCCTGTGGCTGGCCAAAGGCGTTTGCTTGCGGCAATCGGGTCAGCTTGACTTGGCTGTGTCAGCGCTGGAAAAAGCCCATGAGATAGATCCAGGCAACCCAGCAGTTGCCTACAATTTTGCAGATGCACTGCACGCTCAGGGTCATACTCAGCGTGCACGTTTTTATGTGCGTCGTATCAATAACGGGCAGTGGGCTTCTGCACAATCGCTTTGGTTGGGCATCAAAGTTGAGCGAAGCTTGGGTGACCCAATCGCGATGCGGCAGTTAGCTGATCAATTACATAAGCGATTCCCTGATTCCAAGGAATGGCAACGGTTCGAGCGGGGAGCTTTTGATGACTGAGGTGGTTTTGAGTAACGCAGAGCAACAAATCGATAGCCATGGCGCTGCGCAGCAACCAGTCAGCGCTGGCATGCTTTTGCGGCAAGCGCGTGAGCAGCAGCATATGTCCGTTCAGGCATTGGCCTCTGCACTCAAGGTGCCTGTGTACAAACTGCAGGCCTTGGAAGAGGACCGCTGGGATTTACTGACAGATTCCGTGTTCACACGCTCTTTGGCATTGAGTATTTGCCGGTTGTTGCGCATTCCTTCTGAACCAGTGTTGGCGGGTTTGCCCAAGCACGAGGCGGCCAAGCTGGCTTCCAACCCCGAAGGCATCAATGCACCGTTTAAAGAGAAAACGTTGCGATCGTTGATGTCTCCGGCAAGCGAACCCAGCTCAGGCAGTGCCGTCAAGTTGGCGGCAGTGGCATTGCTGGCGATTGCTGGTGGGGCTGGTTTTTACTTTTTGCCCCAGTTGCAGTCGGCAGAGGGCGATAGTACGGAAGCTGTAGCTGAAGGTGCGGCCAGTGAGCCCTTGTTCATGCCCCAACTGCAAACTGAGCCACCTGCACCAGAGGCAGAATCTGCGGCCACAACGGCGGATGCCGCGCCTGCTGTGTCTGCTGAGCCTGTAGCGGCGGCTGAACAGCCGACCGCCGCGACACCAACCCCAGCCATTGCCGCTGAGCCCGCCCCTGCGGCTGCAACGCCAGTGGCTGCAGCTGCCGCGGATGGGCGTGCTCTGCGCTTTACCGTTACCGCAGAGTCTTGGGTGCAGGTGCGCAATGCACAGCAGCAAGTGGTGGTGGAAAAGATTTTGAAGTCTGGCGAAGTTTTTGAAGAAGTCGCCGTAGGGCGGCCTTTGTATGTGGTGCTTGGCAATGCCAATGCCACGCGTGTCGAAGTGGATGGCGCTGCATTTGATGTCGCAAGCTTTGCGAAAAACAATGTGGCCCGATTCGAGGTGAAGTAAAAAGTGCCTGACAACACATTCCAGGCGTCGCCGATTGCGATTGCCTCTCCGTTGCCCCGCAAGAGCCGTCAGGCCCGTGTGGTGTGGCGCAACAACGTGGTCACAGTGGGCGGCGATGCGCCAGTGCGTGTGCAGTCCATGACCAATACCGACACTGTCGAGGCGGTGGAAACCGCCATCCAGGTGCGCGAGCTGGCACAGGCGGGTTCGGAAATGGTGCGTATCACGGTCAATACGCCGGAAGCCGCTGCTGCAGTGCCCTACATCCGTGAGCAGCTCGACCGCATGGGTGAGTATGTGCCGCTGGTGGGTGATTTTCACTACAACGGCCACCGTCTGTTGACCGATTACCCCGACTGCGCGCAAGCGCTGTCCAAGTACCGCATCAACCCCGGGAACGTGGGCAAGGGCGACAAAAAAGACAAGCAATTCGGTCAGATGATCGAGATTGCGGCCAAGTACGACAAGGCTGTGCGCATTGGTGTGAACTGGGGCTCACTGGACCAGGAAATCATGGCCCAGCTAATGGACCAGAACTCCCTGCGCGCCCAGCCGTGGGAAACCCGCCAAGTCATGTACGAGGCGCTGATTACCTCGGCCATCAGCTCTGCCAAGTTGGCTGAATCGATAGGTTTGAACCCCAATAACATCATCTTGTCGTGCAAGGTCAGTGGTGTGCAGGACTTGATCTCGGTGTACCGGGCTTTGGCCCAGCGCTGCGACTATGCGCTGCACTTGGGCCTGACCGAGGCCGGCATGGCCACCAAGGGCACGGTGGCTTCGACCGCGGCGCTGTCGGTGCTGCTGCAAGAGGGGATTGGCGACACCATCCGCGTTTCGCTCACACCCTTGCCGGGTGAGGCGCGTACGCAAGAAGTGGTGGTGGCATCTGAGATTTTGCAAAGCTTGGGGCTGCGCGTATTTGTGCCCAGCGTGACGGCCTGCCCCGGCTGTGGCCGCACTACCAGCACCACGTTCCAGGAATTGGCCAAGCAAATTGACGATTACCTGCGCGGTCAAATGCCCGTGTGGCGCGTGCAGTATCCCGGTGTAGAGGCCATGAAAGTGGCTGTGATGGGTTGCATCGTCAACGGACCCGGCGAGAGCAAGCATGCCGACATCGGCATCAGCCTGCCGGGCAATGGCGAAGCGCCTGCAGCGCCCGTGTTCATTGACGGCGAAAAAGCCATGACACTGCGCGGTGAAGGCATTGCCACGGAGTTCCAAGCGCTGGTGGAATCCTATGTGCAACGCCGTTATGGCTCTGGTGCTTGATTAAAACAATAGCTGTTGGCGTGCGTGTATAAACACTTTCTAATATAAAAGTATCTGAAAACCGCATAAATACAGCGCACGCAGCTCTTTTTTAAAGTGTTGCACTTTTGGTGAGAACTTCCAAGTGGCAAAGACCGACAAACTTTCCGCCGTCAAAGGCATGAATGACATCCTTCCCGGCGAATCTGCTCGCTGGGAATGGCTGGAGGCGCAGGTGCGCGACCTGATGGGTCGTTTTGCTTACCGCAATGTGCGCACCCCCATCGTGGAGCATACGCAGCTGTTTGTGCGTGGCATTGGCGAGGTGACCGATATTGTGGAAAAGGAGATGTACTCCTTTGAAGACAAGCTCAACGGTGAGCGCCTGACGTTGCGCCCCGAAGGCACAGCCAGCCTGGTGCGTGCCACCATCGAGAACAACTTACTGTACGACGGCGGCAAGCGCATGTGGTACATCGGCCCCATGTTCCGCCACGAGCGCCCGCAGCGTGGCCGCTACCGCCAGTTTCACCAGATCGGCGCCGAAGCCATGGGCTTTGCCGGCCCCGATGTGGATGCCGAACTGATCTTGTTGGCCGTGGCGCTGTGGAAGCGCCTGGGCCTGACCCAGTGGCGCCTTGAAATCAACAGCCTGGGCCAGCCCGAGGAGCGCAAGGCGCACCGTGAAGCGCTGATTGCCTACCTGGAGCAGCACACCGATGTGATGGACGAAGAGGCCAAGCGCCGCATGTACAGCAACCCGCTGCGCGTGCTGGACACCAAGAACCCTGCCATGCAGGACATGGTGAACGCTGCGCCCCAGTTGCTGGACTATCTGGGCGAGGCTTCGCTGGCGCACTTCAATGGCTTGAAGGCCATTTTGGATGCCAACGACGTGCCATGGACGGTTAATCCCCGTCTGGTGCGCGGCCTAGATTACTACAACCTCAGCGTGTTTGAGTTTGTGACCGATCTGCTGGGTTCGCAAGGCACCATCTGCGCCGGTGGCCGCTATGACTATTTGATCGAGCAAGTGGGTGGCAAGCCCGCTCCGGCTGTGGGCTGGGCGCTGGGCGTAGAACGTGTGTTGGAGTTGGTTAAAGAGCTGGGCACCAACATTCCTGAGCCGCAGCTGGACGCTTACGCCATCGTGCCGGATGTGGCCGCCATGCCGCAGGTATTGCGCACGCTCACGCAGTTGCGTGAAGCCGGTGTCCGCGTGCAAATGCACACCGCAGGAGCAGAGGGCATGGGCTCGATGAAGTCGCAATTCAAAAAGGCTGATGCTTCAGGCGCCCGTTTTGGCCTGATCTTCGGCGCAGACGAGCTGGCACAAGGCAAAGTCACCGTCAAATCCCTGCGTGATGGCCAAGGCGAACAAGTGCAGCAACTGCTGACTGAAGTGGCCTCTTGGGCACACACCCTACAATCGAACGCTTAATTTGTAACGACACCAGATATGGCAACGCATCTCGACCTCGAAGAACAAGAGCAACTTGATCAGATCAAGCACTTCTGGAGCAAGTGGGGTACCCCCATTACGGGCATCGCCATCGTGGTGATGGGCTCATTTGCTGCCTGGAATGGCTATCAGTTTTGGCAGCAGCGCCAGGCGCTGCAAGCATCTGCTTTGGCCGATGTGGTGGCCGTTGCCGTAGAAAGTGGCGATCAAGCCCGCGTGGCCCAGGCTTTTGATGCTATCAAGGCCGATTACAAAGGCACGCTGCAAGCGGGCCATGCAGCCTTGCTGGTGGCTCAGTCCGCAGTGAATGCAGGCAAACTGCCTGAAGCCAAAACTGCGTTGCAGTGGGCAGCAGACAACACCAAGGATGAAGGCTATCAAGCCACAGCCAAACTACGCTTGGCAGCGGTGTTGATCGAAGATAAAGAACTGGATGCTGCCGCAAGCTTGCTGCGTAGCAGCTTCCCTGCAGAATTCAAGGGATTGGTGGCGGATCGTTTGGGCGATGTCCTGCAGTTGCAAGGCAAGCCCAGCGAAGCCGTCTCTGCTTATCAAGAGGCATGGAAACTGCTTGACCCTCAAGTAGATTACCGTGCGCTAGTGGGTTTTAAGCTCAACGCATTGGGCGAGGTTGCCCCTGTATCTGGTACAGCGATTTCGACGGAGACAAACAAGTGAATCACAGCGCAGCACACTCACAAGGTTCTCGTTTTTGGATGACGGCTCAACGCACGGTAGTGGCTGCAGCCATGGTGACGGCATTGGGCGGCTGTGCATGGTTTGGCTCCAGCAGCGCGCCAAAGCCTGTGGACCTGGGCCCGAATGTGGTGAATTTGCCTGTGCGCCAAGCATGGAAGCTGAGCCTTCCTGCGGTTAAAGATGTCAATATCCGTGCGCAAGTGCAAGGCGACAGCGTCGTTGTTGCGGCGGCTGATGGCACGGTGGTGAGCGTGAACGCCGCCACGGGGCGCGAAGACTGGCGTGGTCAGGTCGGTAAAACGCTGCAAACCGGCGTGGGTGCGGATGGTCGTTTGGCGGCGGTGGTGACCACGGGCAATGAACTGGTGGTGCTGGACGCTGGCAACAAGCTTTGGAGCAAGACACTCAGCGCATCGGCTTTTACGGCACCTTTGGTGGCTGGTGGCCGTGTGTTTGTGCTGGCCGCAGACCGTTCGGTTTCTGCGTTTGACGCTCAGAGCGGTGCACAGTTGTGGACACAGCGCCGTGAGGGTGAGCCTTTGGTGCTGCGCCAACAAGGTGTGCTGATGCCTTACGGCAATACGCTGCTGGCGGGCCTGTCTGGCCGGTTGGTAGCTTTGAATCCTGACACCGGCAACGTTGAATGGGAAGCGCCTTTGGCCTCGCCCCGCGGCACGAATGACGTTGAGCGCTTGGTCGATTTAGTGGGTCCAGCCAGCCGTGTAGGCAACGCCGTTTGCGCGCGTGCCTTTCAAGCCAGCGTTGGTTGCGTAGATGCCAATGTCGGTCGTACGGCATGGGCACAAACTGCCAAGGGAGCAGTGGGAATTGCAAGTGATGCAGAGTACGTGTTTGGCACCGAGAGCAATGGCATCGTGCAGGCATGGAGTCTGGCCGATGGTGAGAAGCGCTGGTCGGTGGATCGTTTTCAGCATCGCAAGCTGACAGCACCCTTGGTGCTGGGGCGAGCGGTGGTAACGGCTGATGAGTCGGGCCTGGTGCATATGCTGTCTAAACAAGACGGTGGTCACTTGAATCGACTGACTACAGATGGAACTGGCGTGGCTGTGGCGCCAGTGGTGGCCGCCGACACTTTGGTGGTTGTGACGCGCGGCGGAGGCATTTACGGCTTCCGCCCGGATTGACAGAATTTTTCGAATGAAGCCAGTTATTGCCCTTGTGGGGCGGCCCAATGTGGGCAAATCAACCTTGTTTAACCGCCTGACAAAGACGCGCGACGCGATCGTTGCCGACTTTGCAGGGTTGACGCGTGACCGTCACTATGGACAAGGCCGCCAGGGCAAGCACGAGTACATCGTGATTGACACAGGGGGTTTTGAGCCTGACGCGTCCAAGGGCATCTTCAAGGAGATGGCCAAGCAAACGCGCCAAGCCGTGGCTGAAGCTGATGTCGTATTGTTTGTGGTGGATGCCCGTGATGGACTGTCTGCACAGGATCACGACATCAGCAACTATCTGCGCCGTCTGGGCAAGCCTTGCGTGCTGGTGGCCAACAAGGCGGAAGGCATGAAGGCGGGTACGCAACTGGCAGAGTTCTATGAACTAGGCTTGGGTGAGGTGTACCCCGTGTCTGCTGCACACGGTCAAGGTGTGCGTGATTTGGTGGACTTGGCTCTGGGTTCCCTGCAGTTGGTAGAGCCCGAAGAAGAGACCATCGAGGATGTAGAGGCACGCCCTGTGCGCTTGGCTTTGGCTGGGCGCCCGAATGCGGGTAAATCGACACTGATCAACACTTGGCTGGGTGAAGAGCGTTTGGTGGCATTTGATATGCCTGGCACCACACGCGATGCCATCTCTGTGCCTTTTGAGCGCAATGGACAGCAGTTTGAGCTGATTGATACCGCAGGTTTGCGTCGTAAGGGCCGAGTGTTTGAGGCCATCGAGAAGTTCTCGGTGGTGAAAACCTTGCAAGCGATTGAAAACGCCAACGTGGTCGTGCTGCTGATTGATGCCACGGAAGGCGTGACTGACCAAGACGCCCACATTGCGGGTTATGTGTTGGAAAGTGGCCGCGCCGTTGTTTTGGCTGTCAACAAATGGGATGCGGTGGACGAATACCAGCGTCAGTTGGTGGAGCGTTCCATTGAGACCCGTTTGGGCTTTTTGAAGTTCGCCGCATTGCACTTCATCTCTGCTACTAAGCGCCAAGGTTTATCCCCACTGTGGGCGTCCATTGTGCAAGCGCACAAGGCGGCAACCTGCAAGATGCCGACGCCTGTGCTCACGCGTGTGTTGATGGAAGCAGTGCAGTATCAAACACCGAAAAAGGTAGGTGCTTATCGTCCTAAGCCGCGCTATGCGCACCAAGGCGGTATGAACCCTCCAGTGATTGTGGTGCACGGAAACTCTGTGGAGCACATTACGGATGCATATAAGCGTTTCTTAGAAGGCCGTTTTCGCAAGGAGTTTGATTTGGTCGGAACCCCGCTACGAATCGAACTGAAGACTTCCCACAACCCTTACGCCGACTGAGACGGGAAGACTCAATACAGTGCTAGTGTGAACGAATTCCTACGGGGACTAGGGCATACAGAGCGCTGTGGTAAGGTGTCGGTTTACAACAACATTTCCGAACACGGAGAATATCGTGAGCAATAAAGGCCAACTCCTGCAAGATCCATTTCTGAATGCACTGCGCCGCGAACATGTGCCGGTTTCCATCTATTTGGTCAACGGTATCAAGCTGCAAGGTCAGATCGAGTCTTTTGACCAATACGTGGTGTTGCTGCGCAATACAGTGACACAAATGGTCTACAAGCACGCCATTTCCACCATTGTTCCCGGTCGCGCCGTGAACTTCAGCATGGCTGACAACAACGACAGCGAGGCACCTGCCGCTTGAAGCTGTTGACTTATCCCTTCCCCGCGCTGCAGTGTGGGGTGGGGGAGGTGGCATGAGCGTGAATGCCCAATCCTCCCCAAGCGCCACTCCCGTTGTTTTGGTGGGCGTTGATTTCGGACTTCCACACTTCGACAACGAGCTTGAAGAGTTGGGTTTGCTGGCACAAACTGCTGGCTTACGCCCTGTGGCGCGCATCACCTGCAAACGCAAAGCACCCGATGCAGCCTTGTTTATTGGCAGCGGCAAAGCGGATGAAATTCGCATGCTTGCGCAGATGCATGGCGCACGTGAAATACTGTTTGATCAGGCGTTAAGCCCCGCTCAGCAGCGAAATTTAGAGCGCCATATGGAGATGCCCGTCAATGACCGTACGTTGTTGATTCTGGAAATCTTTGCCCAGCGCGCGCGCAGCCACGAAGGTAAATTGCAGGTGGAGTTGGCGCGGTTGCAATATGTCAGCACACGCTTGGTTCGCCGCTGGACCCATTTGGAGCGCCAGATGGGTGGCATTGGTGGGCGTGGTGGTCCTGGCGAAAAGCAGATTGAGCTGGACCGCCGCATGATTGCCGAGACGATCAAGCGCACCAAAGAAAAACTGCAAAAGGTTAAAAAACAGCGGGCTACCCAGCGGCGTCAACGAGAGCGTCGTGATGTGTTCAATATCTCTTTGGTGGGCTACACCAACGCAGGTAAATCCACATTGTTCAATGCCTTGGTGAAGGCGCGTGCTTATGCCGCAGACCAATTGTTTGCCACACTCGATACCACGACCCGTCAACTCTATTTGACAGAGGCGCAGATGTCTGTGTCGCTATCGGATACAGTGGGTTTTATTCGTGATTTGCCTCACGGGTTGGTGGCAGCATTTCAAGCTACGTTGCAAGAAGCAGTGGATGCCGATTTGCTTTTGCACGTGGTGGATGCTTCCAACGAAACTTTCCCCGAGCAGATGGATCAAGTGCGCAGGGTGTTGGGTGAAATCGATGCCTTAGGCATTCCGCAGGTGCTGGTGTTCAATAAATTGGACGCTTTGCCTGAGGGGCGCTTGCCAGCATCTTTGCAAGATACTTATGAGGTCGATGGGGTCGAGGTGCCACGTGTCTTTGTGAGTGCGCGCACGGGTGAAGGTTTACCGCAATTGCGTCAAGTTTTGGCACAAGCAGCTTTGACTGCAAGCAATGCTCCCGACGAAGGGGCGGTACAAGACGGCGATGATGATCTACCGTCTGTGTCAATGTCCCCTGAAGACAGCGACGATTGAGCAAAGTGCCCATCCACATGTGGGCACAATGCAATATGTTTCATAGCAATACCAATTGAGACTTTTCGCATGAATTTCCTGAATCGCGCCCCTCGCTGGGCAGTGCTGCCAGAACGCTTGCGGGGAATGTTCAACTTGAATGATCCCCGCTGGGGCCGTGGAGAGGACAACAACGCAGGGGAGGGCGAGCAACAGCGCCCAGATTCTGATCGTCCGGTTCTACCGCCTGCTTCCAATCCGTCTCCTCGCGGACAAAACAATCCATCAGGCCAGCCGCCAGATTTGGATGAACTTTGGCGTGATCTGAATCGCAAGCTTTCTGGCTTGTTTGGGGGCAAACCACCACGTGGTCCTCGCAATGGCAATGGTACTCAGCCTCCAGAAATGAAGGGCGCTGGGATTGGCGTAGGCCTGATTGCAGGCGTCGCAGTCTTGATTTGGTTGGGCACGGGTTTCTTCATCGTGCAAGAGGGCCAGCAAGCGGTGATCACGCAGTTTGGTAAATACAACTCCACGGTAGGTGCGGGTTTTAACTGGCGCGTGCCTTATCCCATTCAGAACCACGAGTTGGTCTACGTTTCCCAAATCCGCTCCGTGGATGTCGGGCGTGACACCATTATCAAAAGCACGGGGTTGCGTGAATCGGCCATGCTGACGGAAGACGAGAACATCGTTGAAATCAAGTTTGCCGTGCAGTACCGTTTGAACGATGCACGTGCTTGGCTGTTTGAAAGCAAGAGCCCTGATTTGGCCGTAGTGCAAGCGGCAGAAACTGCCGTACGCGAAGTGGTCGGCAAGATGAAGATGGATACCGCGCTGGCTGAAGAGCGTGACCAGATTGCCCCCCGCGTGCGTGATTTGATGCAAACCATTTTGGATCGCTACAAGGTTGGCGTGGAAGTGGTTGGCATCAACATGCAGCAAGGTGGTGTGCGTCCGCCTGAGCAAGTGCAAGCTGCATTTGATGATGTGCTCAAAGCGGGTCAAGAGCGTGAGCGTGCCAAGAATGAAGCCCAAGCCTATGCCAACGACGTGATTCCGCGTGCCACAGGTACTGCTGCACGATTGAAGGAAGAAGCCGATGGCTACCGCGAACGTATTGCTGCGCAGGCCGAAGGTGATGCGCAGCGATTTAGCTCGCTGCTGGTGGAGTACAAAAAGGCGCCGCAAGTAACACGGGACCGTCTGTATACCGAAGCCATGCAAGAGGTCTACAGCAATGTGACCAAGATCCTGGTGGATTCACGCCAGGGTTCAAACCTGCTGTATTTGCCATTGGACAAAATCATGCAAAACGCTGGGGCAACGCCACAGACTGCGCAAGACGCCGCAGCGCGTGCGCAGCAAAATAGCGCTGCTACCGTGCCAGCAGCCCCTGTTGATGCCCGTGTCCGCGACCTGAACCGTTCGCGTGATCGCGATTCACGCTGAGGAGATCTGTTGTGAACAGAGTTGGATTTATTGCCTCTAGCCTGCTAGTGGTATTGGCAGTGTTGAGTTCGATGCTCTTTGTGGTCGATCAGCGCCAGTTTGGCGTGGTTTATGCCTTGGGTCAGATCAAGAGCGTGATCACAGAGCCTGGTTTGAACTTCAAGATGCCGCCGCCATTTCAGAATGTGCGTTACATCGACAAGCGTTTGCTGACATTGGACAGTACCGACACTGAGCCCATGCTGACTGCTGAAAAGCAGCGTGTGGTCATTGATTGGTATGTGCGCTGGCGCATTTCTGACCCATCGGAGTACATCCGTAACGTGGGTCTGGATGAAAGCGCAGGCGCTATGCAGCTCAACCGCGTAGTGCGCAATGCCTTTCAAGAAGAAGTGAACAAGCGCACCGTGCGTGAACTGCTTTCTTCCAAGCGCGATACCTTGATGGCTGACGTGAAAGACGAAGTCCTGAAAGCCGTAACGGGCGGTAAGCCATGGGGCGTGGATGTGGTGGATGTGCGTATTACCCGTGTGGATTACGCCGAAACCATCACGGAATCGGTCTATCGCCGTATGGAAGCAGAGCGCAAGCGCGTGGCCAATGAGTTGCGTTCTACCGGTGCTGCTGAAGGCGAAAAGATTCGTGCGGAAGCCGATCGCCAGCGCGAAATTACGGTAGCGAATGCTTACCGTGATGCGCAGAAAATCAAGGGTGAAGGCGATGCATTGGCTGCTAAGACTTATGCTGAATCTTTTGGTCAGGATCCTCAGTTTGCCAAGTTCTATCGCAGTCTGGATGCTTATAAAGCCAGCTTTGCTAACAAGAACGACGTAATTTTGGTGGATCCATCCAGCACAGACTTCTTCAAGTCTTACCGCAGCAGCGGAGCTGGCTCGAACTAAGCTGCATTCCGTTCGCTGCTTGCCCTTCAAGGCCAAGGCGTTCATCTGAGAAATTTTATATTTCTGGGTGAACTGCCTTGGCTTTTGTTTTGCTGCTGCACAGCAGGCCATCTTTGATGGCCGCACGCCAAAGGCGCGGATGCTTTCGCCGGCTTTGAAACCAGAGCTAAGAGTGAATATGTTTGGATGTCTTTGCGCCGTATAACAGACGTTCTGAGCTTGCTGCTGCGCTGCAAATAACGTGGAGAGTGGCTAGGCCTTAAGCCTTTTCTGGGACTGGGCTGCGATAGCCGATAGAATCACGTTTTTAACAGCCTCCCCTTTTTTCCATGTCCGCTTGGGCCTTGCCGGATCACATTGCCGATGTTCTGCCCTCCGAGGCCCGGCACATTGAAGAGTTGCGCCGAGGTTTGCTCGATACGGCGCGCAGCTATGGGTATGAGTTGGTCATGCCCCCGCTCTTGGAGTACCTGGAATCTTTGCTCACCGGTACCGGTGAAGCATTGAACCTGCAAACCTTCAAGTTGGTTGATCAAATTTCGGGCCACACCTTGGGCTTGCGTGCGGACATGACGCAGCAAGTGGCGCGCATAGATGCGCACTTGCTCAATCGCGCAGGCGTGACCCGTTTGTGCTACTGCGGTCCTGTCCTGCATGCAGCGCCCGACCGCCCACGTGCGACGCGTGAGCCTTTGCAGTTTGGTGCTGAAATCTATGGCCACGCTGGCCCCGAAGCTGACATCGAAGCCCTGAGCTTGGCGCTGGCCTGTGTGCAAGGCGCAGGCGTCAGCGGGTTCACCGTGGATTTGGCGGACGTACGATTGGTACGCAGTCTGCTGGCTGGAGTGATGGTGGACGGCAATCTGCTGCAAAAAGTGCATGCGGCCTTGGCCTCCAAAGACGCCACAGGACTGGCTGAACTCACCAAAAACTTTCCCCAAGCTTCGCGTGAAGGCTTGCTGGCATTGCTGCAGTTGTATGGCGATGTGCAAGTGTTAGATGAGGCCGAAAAAGCACTGCAGCGCACACCAGGCGCGCAGCATGTGCTACAGCATTTGAAGTGGTTTGCAGCGCAGTTCCCCCAAGCGAATGTGACATTCGATTTGGCCGATCTGCGTGGCTACTCTTATTACAGCGGCACACGCTTTGCCGTCTACGCCCCCGGAGCCAGCGATGCGCTGGTGCGTGGTGGGCGTTACGACGAAGTGGGTGCAGTTTTTGGACGCAACCGCCCTGCGGCGGGCTTTTCACTGGACATCAAGCAGTTGGTGTCGGTGGTGCCATCGCGTCCGCTGCGAGCAGCCATCCGCGCTCCCTGGGGTTCTGATGCACAGCTCAGTTTCGCTATTGCGCAGTTGCGCAGCCAAGGCGAAACCGTGGTGTGCGTGCTTCCCGGACATGAGAGCGAGGTGGACGAATTCCACTGCGACCGTGCACTGGTGCAAAGCGCCGGGCAATGGGTCGTGCAAGCCGTTTAAGGCATTTTTCAATTCATCGGATTTGAGATTATGAAAGCAACCAAAGGTCGCAACGTGGTCGTCGTCGGTACCCAATGGGGCGACGAAGGCAAAGGTAAGTTGGTCGATTGGCTGACCGAGAGCGCCCAAGGCGTTGTACGCTTCCAAGGCGGCCACAATGCAGGCCACACGCTGGTGATCAATGGCGTCAAGACGGCATTGCACCTGATTCCTAGCGGCATCATGCGTCCCGGCGTGAAGTGCTACATCGGCAACGGTGTGGTGCTCTCTGCTGGAAAGCTGTTTGAAGAAATCGAAGGTCTGGAAAAGGCGGGCGTCTCGGTGCGTGACCGTTTGCGCGTGTCCGAAGCGTGCCCTTTGATCTTGCCTTTCCACCAAGCGTTGGATGTGGCTCGCGAAGCGGCCCGTGAAGAAGGTGGCGTGCAAAAGATCGGTACCACCGGCAAGGGCATTGGCCCTGCTTACGAAGACAAGATTGCACGCCGTGCCCTGCGCGTACAAGACTTGAAGCACCCAGAACGCTTTGCGACCAAGCTGCGCGAGCTGCTGAACCTGCACAACCACATTCTGGTGGAAGTGCTGGGTTCCAAGAAGTTTGAATTTGCCGATTCGCTCAAGCCTTACATGAAGGACGGCGAAGTGCAGTTTGATGTGGTGTACGAAGAAGCTATGCGCCACGCTGAGCTGCTCAAGCCCATGATTGCTGACGTCTCGCGCGAGCTGAACGATGCCCATGCAGCCGGTGCCAATCTGCTGTTTGAAGGCGCACAAGGCACATTGCTGGATGTGGACCATGGCACGTACCCTTACGTCACATCGTCCAACTGCGTAGCAGGCAATGCCGCCGCAGGCGCAGGCGTGGGCCCCGGCATGCTGCACTACATCTTGGGCATTACCAAAGCGTACTGCACCCGTGTGGGTGGCGGTCCTTTTCCAACTGAGCTGGAATGGGAAAAAGAAGGTACACCGGGCTACGTGATGTCGACCGTGGGTGCTGAAAAGGGTGTGACCACTGGCCGTTCGCGCCGCTGTGGCTGGTTTGATGCGGCGCTGCTCAAGCGCTCGGCCCAAATCAATGGCCTGTCTGGGCTGTGCATTACCAAGCTGGATGTGCTGGACGGCATTGAAGAGCTGCAACTGTGCGTGGGCTACGAGCTGGATGGCGAGAAGATCGACATCCTGCCTTTGGGCGCGGACGACATCGAACGCTGCACACCGATTTACGAATCCATTCCCGGCTGGACAGATTCCACCGTGGGCGTGACCGACTACAGCAAGCTGCCAGTCGCTGCGCGCAACTACCTGGACCGTATTGCTGAAGTCACCGGTGTGCCGATTGCCATGGTCTCGACCAGCCCTGACCGTGACCACACGATCCTGATGCACAACCCTTACGTTGCGGCGTAAGTGGCATTGCTTGTACCCACACGATCCTCGCGAATTTACACAGGAACACCAACATGTTGACTGAAGACGGCAAGCACCTGTACGTCAGCTACGACGAATACCATGGTCTGATTGAAAAGCTGGCCTTGAAGATTCACCAGTCTGGCTGGGAATTTGACACCATCTTGTGCCTGGCCCGTGGTGGCCTGCGCCCCGGTGACATATTGAGCCGTATTTTTAACAAGCCCCTGGCGATCATGTCGACCAGCTCGTACCGTGCGGAAGCCGGTAAGGTACAGGGCCACTTGGACATTGGCCGCTTCATCGCCACCCCCAAGGGTGAGATTGCTGGCCGCGTGCTGCTGGTGGATGATTTGGCAGACACCGGCGTGACATTGAACGCCGTGGTCAAGCGCCTGAAGGAAAACTACGCACCTATTACTGAGCTGCGTACGGCCGTGATCTGGACCAAGGGTGTATCGGCATTCAAGTCCGATTACTCGGTAGAAGATTTGCCCACCAATCCTTGGATTCACCAGCCCTTTGAAGGCTACGACAACCTGTCGCCCGAGAAGTTGATGGAGAAGTGGAAGCTGTGACTCAGTAGCCACCTCGCACAAAAGGAGCCCTTGCGGCTCCTTTTTTTATGGTGCCGTCAAAGATATTTGTAGCTGGTAACGCATCAAAATCAGGCATTTCAGATAAGAAAGTATTGGAAACCTTGGTTATGAAAGCGCTATTAGCTCCTATTTTTGTTATGCCCATGTAATCTAAAACCATGTCCACGTCGATCCGCAGCGCGGCGTTATGCTTTGGCCATGCAAATGATGTTGGATGCACTGTGGCGCGCACTGGCCGACTGCTTGCGGGGCAGGGTGCTGGCGTGGTCGTTATTTCCCTTACTGCTGATGGCTGCGATGGTTGCCGTTGTGGGCGTGTGGTGGTGGGATGGCGCGGTGCTCGCTGTGCAAGCATGGCTGGAGCGCGCCAGCTGGTTGCAATGGTTGTGGGGCTGGATGGGCAGTGGCCACGCATCAGCCAGTGCCGTCGTAGCAGCGGTGCTGGTGGTCTTGCTGATCAGCCCTGTGGTGGTGATTTGCGCGCTGGCGGTGGTCGCAGTAGTGATGACGCCACAGATGGTGGAGTTGGTTGCACAGCGCCGTTTTCCCCATCTGGAGCGCAAACGCGGGGGCGGCTGGATCCGTAGTGCGCTGTGGGCCATGGGCTCTACGGCACTGGCTTTGCTCACACTGGTGGCTTCGGTGCCTTTGTGGTTGGTGCCGCCCATGGTGCTGGTTTTGCCGCCTTTGATTTGGGGTTGGCTCACTTACCGAGTCATGACTTTTGATGCGCTGGCTGAACATGCCAGCAAAGCCGAGCGACAAAGCCTTGTGCAACAGCACCGCTACCCGCTGATGCTGATGGGTGTGATCTGCGGGTATGCCGGCGCAGCACCTGCTGTCGTCTGGGCTTCGGGCGTGGTGTTTGTGGCCGCATTTTGGATTTTGATTCCTATCGCCATCTGGATTTACGCCCTGGTATTTGCATTTTCTTCCCTGTGGTTTGCACACTATGCATTGGCAGCGCTGTACCGCCTGCGCGCAGCAACCACGGATGGCACGGCAGTCCATGCCCCACCGACGCCGAGCGTGCCCTGAATGTGGGGCGAGGCAGGGAGCAATTGGTGCATTTCGTGGTGCAGTTCTTTGAATGCATCAATATGGTGCGTACTTGCGAACTAAAATAGTGCAAACAAAGTGAGCTCGAAGGGGTTTGCTAGATTTGCACCAAAATGGTGAATGACTCAAAGGCCATGAAGCCAGACACTTCATGGCCTTATGCTTGTGCAAGTATGCGAACAGGGCCAACTTCAAGCTGGCACACAAACTGCTTTGCTATACGCGTACTTTCTATGAAGCGCTTTTCCAGGAGAACCTGATGGCTAAGACCGTTGCAGATGTGATGAACCTAGTGAAGGAAAACGAGGTCAAGTTTATTGACTTCCGCTTCACCGATACCCGTGGCAAAGAACAGCACGTGACCGTGCCTGTCTCGCACTTTGATGATGACAAGTTCACTTCGGGCCACGCCTTTGACGGTTCGTCGGTTGCCGGTTGGAAGGGTATTGAAGCTTCGGACATGCTGTTGATGCCAGATCCAAGCACCGCAAACATCGACCCCTTCTTTGAAGAAACCACACTGATTTTGCAGTGTGACGTGATCGAACCCGGTGATGGCAAGGCCTATGACCGCGACCCCCGCTCTGTAGCCAAGCGTGCAGAAGCCTACCTGAAGGCTTCCGGCCTGGGCGACACGGCCTACTTCGGTCCTGAGCCAGAATTCTTTATTTTTGACGGCGTGCGCTGGGGTACAGAGCCTCACAACCCCTTCTTCGAAATCGAAGAATACGAAGCACCTTGGAACACTGGCACCAAGTTTGAAGGCGGCAACCGTGGTCACCGCCCTCGCGTCAAAGGTGGCTACTTCCCAGTGCCTCCTGTCGACAGCACGCAAGACATGCGCGCTGAAATGTCCCTGATCCTGGAATCCTTGGGCATCCCTGTTGAAGTGTTCCACCACGAAGTGGCTGGCGCTGGTCAAAACGAAATCGGCACACGCTTTTCTACCTTGGTAGAGCGTGCTGACTGGACACAGCTGCAAAAGTACGTGATCTGGAACGTGGCCAACACCTACGGCAAGACAGCCACCTTCATGCCCAAGCCATACTCTGGCGACAACGGCTCTGGCATGCACGTGCACCAGTCCGTGTGGAAAGACGGCAAGAACCTGTTTGCTGGCGACGGCTATGCTGGCCTGTCTGACTTTGCGTTGTACTACATCGGCGGCATCATCAAGCATGCCCGTGCACTGAACGCCATTACCAACCCTGGTACCAACTCGTACAAGCGTCTGGTGCCTGGTTTTGAAGCGCCAGTGAAGTTGGCTTACTCTGCCAAAAACCGCTCTGCTTCGATTCGTATTCCTTACGTGAGCAACCCCAAGGGCCGCCGCGTGGAAGCTCGCTTCCCCGATCCACTGATGAACCCCTACCTGGGTTTCGCAGCCTTGCTGATGGCGGGTCTGGACGGCGTGGAAAACAAGATTCACCCCGGCGAAGCTGCCACGAAGGATCTGTACCACCTGCCACCAGAAGAAGACAAGTTGGTGCCAACTGTCTGCCACAGCTTGGATCAAGCGCTGGAAGCACTGGACGCCGATCGCGCCTTCTTGACCAAGGGCGGTGTGTTCAGCGACAGCATGATTGACGCTTACATCGAACTGAAGATGAGCGAAGTCACACGTTTCCGCCAAGCAGTGCACCCCGTTGAATACGATATGTACTACTCGCTGTAATTTGCAGCAGGGTTCGCGCATGCGGGCTCTGAGTGCAGATACGCAAAAAGGCAGCCTTTGGGCTGCCTTTTTTATGGGGCAAAGGGGTGGGTGCTGGGTCGGAAAATCAAGGACAGCATGTTGCTTGCGCATGCACAATGCAACCATGCCGTCAGCCTAGAGTTATGTGCGGCCTAACCTTGCAGGGAGGCATAGGAATGAATAGATGGATCTTGGTGCTGGTGTGTGCCGTGGCAGGCAATGCCATTGCACAGGAGCGTATTTACCGCTGCGGCAATGAATACACCAACAGTGCCGCCATAGCCAAGCAGCGCAACTGTCAGGTGATGGAAGGTGGGCATGTGACGGTGGTGCATACCGATGCTGGCAGCAATGCTTCATCCACGAAGCCCCAGAGTAGCGAAGCCAAGACTGTGGCCAGCAATCGCAGCGTTCAAGTGGACCCCAGCCAGCAGAAAGCGCGCGATAACGATGCGCGCGCCATCCTGCAGGCCGAGTTGAAAAAAGCCCAAGAAAAGCTGAATGCGTTGAAGGCCGAGTTCAATGATGGCAACCCCAATAAATCAGCTTTGGAGCTGCGCAACCCCCAGGTTTTTAATGAGCGCTTGGAAGCCTTAAAGGCCAATATTGCACGACAAGAAGCCGATGTTGCGGGGATTCAGCGTGAACTTTCCCGCCATGCTGGCGGTTGATTTTTAGAAAGCTTGGGCAGTCATGTTGCTTGAATCTTCTGGTGCCGCACAGCGCTTTGCTGCGTTGGACTTTCTCTCGACCTTGGTGGTTGTGGTCGATGCGCACGGAAACGTGGTTTTTGCGAATGCCGCGTTGGAGAGCGCGATGGGCATGTCCCGCCGCATGTTGGAAGGTGCAGAGTTCGCCCAGCACCTCTCTGATCCTTCGTTGCTGCGTTCAAGCTTGAGCGCAGCCCATGGACAGGGTTACGCCGCAATGAGTTTTGATACTGGACTGCAGCGTGTTGTGCAAGAGTCACTGTTCGTGCATGTGACAGTCTCAGCCATGGAGCACTCGGAGCTGAAACTGATTGAGCTGTGGGTGTTGGAGCAGCAGGCAAGGCAAGATCGGGAAGAGCGCTTGGTTGAACAAGCCGAGGCCAACAAAGAGTTGGTGCGCAACATGGCGCATGAAATCAAGAACCCGCTGGGAGGGATTCGAGGGGCTGCACAGTTGCTAGAGATGGACTTAGAGAGCAAGGAGCTCAGGGAGTACACCCAAGTCATCATCCATGAAGCCGATCGTTTGCAAAGTTTGGTGGATCGTTTGTTGGCGCCGCACCGCCATCCTCACCAATTGGTGGACCTCAATATTCATGAAGTGTGTGAGCGCGTGCGCTCGCTCGTGTTGCTGGAGCACCCGCAGGGGCTGAAGATCCGGCGTGATTACGATATTTCCATCCCTGAGTTCAAGGGAGACCGGGCACAGCTGATTCAGGCCTTACTCAACATTGTGCAGAACGCCGCACAGGTGCTGTCAGAGAAGGTGGCGAGTGGCGAGGCTGAAATCGTATTGCGGACCCGCGTTATCCGCCAAGTAACGATTGGCCGTCAGCGACACAGACTGGCACTGGAATTGCATGTCATTGACAACGGCCCCGGCGTGCCAGATCACATCAAGGAGCGGATTTTTTATCCGCTGGTGACTGGTAGGGATGGAGGCTCGGGCTTAGGGCTGCCTTTGGCGCAAACATTTGTTCAGCGTCATCACGGCCTTATTGAATGCGAAAGCACGCCCGGGCGTACGGATTTCCGTATTCTTATCCCGCTGCCTTAAGACTTGGGCCTTTTAAGAAAACGCAACGGAAGGTAAACATTGCTTATGAAGCCGATCTGGATAGTAGATGACGACCCATCGATCCGCTTCGTCTTGGAAAAGGCGCTGGCTCGTGAAAACCTTCAAACCCGCAGCTTCAGTAATCCGCGTGAAGTACTGACGGCCTTGGCAGATTTACCCGATGGAGACCCTGCCCAGCAAGGTCCCCGTGTGCTGGTCAGCGATATTCGCATGCCAGGTGGCTCAGGTTTGCAACTGCTGGAAGAAGTGCATGCGCGCCAACCCGATTTGCCGGTCATCATCATGACGGCTTATTCGGATTTGGACAGTGCAGTTTCCGCTTTTCAGCGCGGTGCATTTGAGTACTTGCCAAAACCGTTTGATTTGCCCAAGGCCGTGGAGTTAATTCGCCGCGCGGTCGAAGAAAGCGAGCGTGAGCAGGTTGCCGAAGAGCGTCAAGCGGTGATGCCAGAGATGCTGGGGCAAGCGCCTGCCATGCAGGATGTGTTTCGTGCGATTGGGCGGTTGAGCCAAAGTGCCGTCACGGTCTTGATCACTGGTGAGTCTGGCTCTGGTAAAGAGCTGGTAGCGCGTGCTTTGCACAAGCATTCGCCCGTATCAGGCGGCCCCTTTGTTGCCATCAATACAGCAGCGATCCCCAAGGATTTGCTGGAATCTGAATTGTTCGGCCACGAGCGGGGTGCATTCACCGGAGCCCAAACCCAGCGCCGTGGACGGTTTGAGCAAGCTGAAGGCGGCACACTGTTCTTGGACGAAATCGGGGACATGCCCTTTGACTTGCAGACCCGCCTATTGCGAGTCCTGTCTGATGGACAGTTCTACCGTGTAGGTGGTCACACTGCCGTCAAGAGCAATGTGCGCGTGATTGCAGCCACGCATCAAAACTTGGAACAACGCGTCAAAGATGGCGCATTCCGTGAGGATTTGTTCCATCGTTTGAATGTGATTCGTCTGCGCTTGCCCTCACTGCGTGAGCGTGCAGAAGATGTGCCGATGTTGGTCAAATATTTTCTGCAGCGCAGTGCCAAACAGCTGGGGGTGGAGCCCAAGCGAATCTCAGAAGCGGCACTGCAGCGCATATCTCAGTTCAGTTTTCCGGGGAATGTGCGTCAGCTGGAGAACATTTGCCATTGGCTGACAGTGATGGCGCCTGCGCAGCAAATCTCTACGCAAGATCTTCCACCCGAAGTCTTAGGTTCAGCAGGCGATTCGTTTCCGATGGCTCCTGCCGCGCATATGGGGGCAGCACAGACGCCTGAGCCTGTTGCTGTGGTTTCTTCTCCCGTTTCAGGTTTTGGCGCGGTCACGCAGTCGAGCGAAGCAATGGCTGGGCTAGGCTGGGAGTCATTGCTAGAAGCAGAGGCGCGAAAGCTCCTGCAAAGCGATTGCAAGGATGTTTGGGACGTGCTGAGCCAGCGTTTTGAGTCGAGTTTGATCACTACAGCTTTAGGCCTGACGCACGGCAAGCGCATGGAGGCCGCATTGCGCTTGGGTATAGGGCGTAACACTATTACGCGAAAAATTCAAGAACTCGGCTTGGATGGTGCGGAGCGTGTAATTGCTGAAAATTAATTAAGCGGGCGACGCTATTCAAAAAAGGCATATGTACGCATATGCCTTTTTTGCTTTCATGCTGCAATCAGAAAGCAGTTGTTGTTTGAGATGTCCTACAAACGGTAGGAGCCTCTACCGACCATCGGATTATTGACCGTTGTTGACAATCACGCGGTGGGTGAGTGCATGCTCCTTTGCAAATCGTTGAACTTCATTTCATGCTCTTTCAGTCTTCTTACATCTCAAACAACCGTGGCGCACATGGCGCTGGCCGGCAAGCTCAATCGATGGGCTTGGATGCCTCTGAGAGTGCGCTGTTGAACGATGTAGATGCGCAGATGCTGCGGGCTGTCAGTCTTGAAGATTCATATTGGCACAGTCACTTTTTTCAAGAACCCTATTACGTCGCGGGACGGAGCTACGATCAATATCGACCTGCGTACAAAATGGGCTGGCAAAGTGCTTTGCAATGCTCGGATTCGAGCTTCGCGGATTTGGGCAAGCAACTTGAATTGCAATGGGTCAACCAATGCGGCAGTAGCTTGCTCCCTTGGAGAGAAGTGCACTTGGCCGTCAAAAATGCTTGGGTGCACGCCCGAGCGCAAATGCAAAAAGAACATCAACACGCTGCAACGTTGTTGCAGCGGGGAGAGTTGCAGAACCTTGTTCGCCCGCTGCATCAAGCGTGCTTAATTTTGATAGACGATTTGCAACGCATGCGTGGTGTGCGAATGAGTGACTTTGCGCATCAAGTCTTTGATCGGCACATTCGAATGCTGCAAAGCTTGCAGCAAGGTTTGCGAACACTGATCCCGCAGGATACGTTGATGATTGCGGGCGGAGATTGGCCCAAGCGTTTGCGCTCTCAGTGGTGGAAACTGCGAGCGAGCGTATTGGAGCGGGAGGCTGCGCAAGTTTTTGAAGCTTGCGAGTTCAAAGAGAGAAGCTTGTTGGGTGCTTACCAAAATGTTATGCGTGAACCGCTGCCACCTGAGGTGAAGGAGTTGTTGCAATTACATGCAAAACAGCTTCAAAGCCACATGGAAAAACTGCATTGGGTCAGGCACAACGTGGCTCTGTGAGGTGAATGTCTGCTATCGCACTTCAATCTGATTGGCTTGACGCCTATTGCCGCTGCCATCAGAGATCTTGCTTGATCAAGGGATGCATTCCCACAGAATTTTTACTGCGCGCACCAAACAATCTGTCCATGGTTTGAGGTTTTGATGGCTAGTAAAGATGTCTAAGGATTGACAATGACGATGCACTACACAGGGGCTTTGTTGGGGCGTGATGCAGTAATTCAGTTCCCTGAAAGTACAGCTCAGGTGAGCTATTCAGTGCGAGGTGAGTTGCAATGGCGCGTGACGGATAAGAACGGCAATGTGACACAAGGCAATGAGCGGTTGAGTTACTTGCAACTCACCGATACTTTGCATTTTCTTAACTGGATTGAAAGGACGGGTTTCACCGTCAGCCAGATCATTGATACAGACAACGGAACCGTGAAAGCGTTCTGGTCTTACGCCGATCAGATGAGTGATCGTGGTCATCGTGCTTCTATGTTTGTCGATGGTTCTTTTCGCTTTACTTGAGGTAAAGAACAAGACCGAAGGTGTTGCCTGAAATTTGAGCATGCTTCGTAAAGCTAGGCGGGTGCTTATTTTTTGCAGTTATTCCTTGGGTTGTCCACAGGTCCGCCCACAGATGCTGGGTACAAGTGAATGGCTCAATAAAAAACCTTCTTGCCAATTGCAAGAAGGTTTTTTATTGAAAGCATGGCAAGGCAACAGCCTGTTTAACGCACGATTTCACTCTCTACGGCCATATCCAAAACGTCGACGTATTTGGATGCATCAACCGGGACATGCTCGCGTGTAAAGCGCTTGATGCGCAGTACATTGCGTACGCCAGTTTGGTGTGTGTAGCCTTCAATCGTGCCGTAGTAGTTTTGCCAAGTCCCCATACTCTGTTTGATGCCTTGTTCGTTGTACTTCAGCTCGCGGATTTGTAAACATTGGGCGTTGGGAATCAAGGGGTGGCTGCACGCCACTTTTTGCGGCGCAACCTCTAAGAAAATCTGCTCGCTGCGCCCATACAGTGTTTCATAGGTGGGCTTACCTTCAAGCTGCCAAGTAGTGCCATTCTTGAAACGCAATTCCAGCAAAGGGGATGCGTTGTTTGTGATTTTCCAAGTAGAGACGCTGGGGAGCTGGCGTGCGACGTTCTTTTCCAGCTGCATCAAATCTGCGTTGCCGCAGGCCATCATGGTGGAAGTCATGCGCTCCACGTGCATCTGATCACCTTGGGTGCGGTAACCCCCACTGATCAAATTGCACATGCGATCCACACTGACGATTTGGTCTTTGGAGAAGCGCAAACCCACGGTGCGAGCTGGGCTGCTCGCAGTCGCTGGCAATTGCCATTGACCGATGTCGGCACTGCCTTGTGCGTTCAAGGCTTGTTGCAATTGCCAGTGGTGGGACTGCAGCGTGGGTGCATTGGCTGGGGCAGGAGGCGTGTTATTTTTCAAATCTGCAAAACTGCTGCATCCCACCAAGGCTGTTGTGCTGAGTGCGCAAGCCACGCTCAGTGATTTCAAGTTCAACTTCATTGGTTCATACCCTTCAAACATGCGCCGTGCATGCAAAACCTAAAGCATGCCGCAAGAATCGAAGTGCTTGTTACATGATGCGCCTCACTAGGGTGTGGGACAACATCTTGATACGCAATAGTGCATTGACTGCAAGCCGTTGGGTACGGCTAGAAAAATTAAGTAGCTATAAAATCATGAGCGATTCAAGCGTGCATCCTGCACCACTTTGAAGTGCAGTCCACAATCACCGGATTCGCGAAAGCAGTCATGTCTTCTTTTTTTATGGATAAGCCGGTTCATCGCATCGCACAGACACTGTCGGCCATTGGTATGGCGGCTTTGCTGACGGCATGTGGCAATTTGGGTGGGCGCTCTTCATCGTCGGATGCCATGCCCAAAGTGGAGGAGAAGTTTGGTTCTGCAGCCACCTACTCACGCTTGTTTGATGCGACACCAGCGCAAACTTGTGAGGCAGCGCGCAGAGCGTTGCTGAGCCAAGGCTACATCGTGAACAAGACGGACCAAGACTCTGTCGAAGGGCAAAAGAGTTTTCAGCCCCAGTCCGATCGGCATGTGCAAATGAACATCCGTGTGACGTGCGTGTCAGAGAGCGGCGATGGCCAGCTCAGCATGGGCTTTGTGAGCGCCTTGCAAGACAGCTTTGCTTTGAAGATGGCCAGCAATTCCGCCAGTCTCGGGGTCAGCATGCTGGGGACTGTGTCTGTGCCGCTTGCTGCAGGGCATGACTCCATGATCAAAATCGGCAGTGAAACGGTCACCAGTGACCAGTTTTATGACAGCTTCTTTGATTTGATGCGCCGCTATTTGTTGGTGGATGCGCCACAGGACATGGCAGGCAAACGCAAGCGCAATTGATTGAAAAGATAGCTGTTGGTCCTTGCTGTAATTGGACTAACGCCTGTTTAGACTAAAAATAACGCAGGATCCACCATGGTGCGGTTGAGCATGACGCCCCAATGCAGGTGAGGGCCTGTGACGCGGCCCGTTGCGCCAACTTGGCAGAACGCCTGGCCCGCTTCAAGGTGTTCACCTACTTGGCATTGCACGCTCGAAAGGTGGCAGTACATGGTGAGCAATCCACCGCCGTGGTCCAGCCAGACCGTGCCACCGTTGAAGAAGTAATCGCCAATATCCACAACCTTGCCCGGCAAAGGTGCCACGATGGCTGTGCCGGTGGCTGCGGCGATGTCCATCCCGCTGTGTGGATTGCGGGATTGCCCATTAAAAACACGGCGCAAGCCAAAGCTGCTGGAACGCCTGCCTGGGCAGGGTTGGCGCATGCGCAGCGCCGATGCTTCTGGCGCAGGCAAGCTAAAGAGCGCCATGATGCGCTGCTGGTGGGCACGTTCACGCTCATGGCGTGCTAAGTCATTGGGTGCCAAGTCCACGGTCTTGGGCGAAACTTTGAGCCGTTGTTCCGTGTACTGCTTGTCGGAGACTCGGTAATCCAGTGACTGTGTGCCATCGTCGTCATGCACTGTCACGGTATGGACGCCCACCTTGGCTGGCAGCGGAATACCAATCAGCGCGGTCCATTCGATCATGTCGCCCACCACCAAGACGGGTATACCTTCCGAAGTCGCCACTTTGGGTTTTGAGGACGAAGGCCCGAGCGAAAGGCGCGCGACACCGCCCGGGACACGGCTGTCGTTCGGGAAAACCTCATCGCTTGCCTTGACGGCTGCCCATGCTGGCAGCGTTGAACCCAAACCCAGATGAACCAACGCGGTTAAACAGTGGCGACGTTGCATAAGAAATTCCGATCCTCCAATGTGCATGCCCCGCATTGTGGCGCGACAAAGCATGTGTGTGCGTAAGCGCGCGACTTGCGCAATGTTTTCTAAACATGGTGCCTGGGGCAGGGCGTCAAGCTGCAGCACTTACACGCATACGACAAGGCGAATCAAGGACATATCAAAGCGCCTGTACAGCGGCGTTTGGGGAGACTTTGACGTGGCGCAGAGCACCGCAGGCGAAAGCGATAGACACTGAGCGCTGCAGGTCATGACCGTATGTGTTGGGTGTACGGCAGATTTATTGAAGGTATTTATCTCATGCAAGCTTTTCGCATTGTGGTTATCGGCGCGGGTGACACAGGAACACCGCTGCTTCAGCAACTGTTGAATGCACCCTTTGTGCAAGTACTGGGGGTGGCGGATCTGAATCTGGATTTGCTTGGCATCGCTTTGGCGCGCCAGCATGCCGTGGCGGTCACAGACAATTTCATGGATCTGGTCAGCCAAGGCACCGATGTGGACATCATCATTGATGTGACTGGCGCTGCGAAGGTGCGTGAACAACTGCGCCAATACATGGTGGATTCGCGCAATTCACACACGGTCATCATGCATGAGCAAATTGCGCTACTGATGATGTCTTTGTCTGCAGGCAAACTGGTAGACAGCAAGCACGGCGCACAAGCCTACGCTTAAGACTGTTTCCAGCATGAAAAAAGGCCTGCACTGCAGGCCTTTTTTCATGGAGGCTGGTGGCTTAGATCGCACCGCCCATTTGCAGCAGGTTTTGCAGCTCTGCGGGCTGTCCATTGAGCTTGAGTCCGCCCTTGCCAAATTCCAATTCCGTCGAATATTTTTCTTCAGCATCTTTCAAGGCGCCCAGGCTGAGCAAACCTTTCAGGCGTTTGCTCACGCCATCTTCAACGGCGGCCTGCAGCTCTTCTTCGTTCAATTCCTTGCCCAGTTGCTCCAGCAAACCCAGGTAATCGCTGCGTACCTTGGCATCCAGCATCTGAATCAGTACCGACTTGGGCAGTGAGGCGTGCAGCTGTGCTTCAATGTCTGACAAGGGATCAAAAGCTTCTGGTTGATGGCCCACATAAGTCACACGGGCTGAGAGTTCGGCTGGGCCATCAGGGGTTTCAATGCCTAGGCGAGTGATGGCAATTTCGGGTTTGCCAGCCCACAGTGCTGGCAGGTCGCGCAGCAGGGTGTTTTGCGGCGCTTCTTGTGCCTCGGTGCTGCGCTGCATCCAGAGCATCAGCCCATCCAGCCAGCGTGCATCCACATTGTTAAAGCGCATGTCGAATGCAAAGTTTTGCATGCTGTAGTCAGGCAACTCCACCTTGGCGACACGTGTGTCCAGGCCCATCTGCACCAGATTGTCTTTCAGTGTGGTGGTGCTGCTGACGTGCAATTGCTGCAGTTTGAACTGCGTTTCTGTTTCAGATTCCAGCGCCGACACCAGACCCACCTTGAAAGAGCTGGGGCCTTCCCAGAAATTGAAACCTTCTGGAATGCGTGCATCAAAGGTGATTTCGGCATCCTCAATGTCCATGCGGTTGCCTTCTTCCACTTTCACGCGCAGCACCGGCATGCGCACAAAGCCTTTGGCTGCATGGCGCTCGGCAGACAAGGTCCATTCCGCGTTCAATCCGCCCCATGTCAAGGCCGAGCCATCTTCAAAATTGGCGGCAAAGTTGGGTGAGAAGAGTGTGTGTGCGGTGTTGCCAGTCCAGCCCGCTGTGGTGGTCCATTCAAGAGGCGCGCGGTTTTGTAGCGCTTCGATCAAGCCGGGTTCACTGTCTTCGGGCAATTCAAAACGCGACACAATTTTGGCGGCATGGCCCATGGGCCAAGGGCCATGCACGATATCGTGAGTGACCGTGATGTCGTAGGTGTCTTCCTCGTTGGCAAATGACCAGAGGGATTTGGCCTGAGAGGTAGCAATGCCGCGCTGGTATTCCAGCACGCGCACGGTAAAGCCATCTTCGGTGCTCCATGCCTCGGCTGTTTGTTCCAGCGTTTGCTGAACTTTTCCGCCGATGTAATAGCTGGTGGCGAGCGCGCCAGCGGCTGCCAGTGCGCCAGCGCTGAGAACGCCAATGGCCAGTTTTTTCATGAAAGCCCTTTGTTGTTGTGCATATGGGCAAGGTCAGGCCTTGCGCAGCGAGATTTTAGAGACGGCATGCAGGCTTGCGCGCCGCACTTGCAAACTGTTGTTTTTTGTTCTCTAAATTGCTAGCGCTATGTGCAGACTGCATCAGCGCTGGTGGCTGAAAAGTCAAAAAAACGAAGCAACTTCTTATCTGCCGCTTTTAGCGGATGTTTGGCCGGTGGTTTTGATGTCGCTCTTGGACATGAAGAATATGTTTTTGGTAGCTGCTAACGCTTATGGAGCCTGCGTTAAGAGCTTGAAACACTCAAATCTCATGGCGAGAAGGTGTATGACGTGGTGGTCAGCAAAAAGGCTGCCCGTAGGCAGCCTTTGCAAAGGGTGTCAGGCACGCAAAGTGGTGCTTACTTGCCCCACGAATCTTTCAAACCTGTGATTTTGTTGAAAACAGGTAGGCTGCCTGTATGGTCCTTGCGGTCTGCGACAAAGTAACCAAAACGCTCAAACTGGAACTTGTCATCGGGCTGGGCCACTTGCAAAGATGGCTCCACATAGGCCGTCACCACCTTCAGACTGTCGGGGTTCATCAGCGCCAGATAGTCCTTGCCACCAGCGTCGGGTTGGGCGTCCGTGAACAGGCGGTCGTACAGGCGCACTTCGGCTTGCAGGCCATCGGCCACGCCCACCCAGGTGATAGCGGCTTTGACCTTGACGGCATCCGCACCGGGCGTGCCGCTTTTGGTGTCGGGCACCACGGTGGCCAGCACTTTGGTGATATTGCCATCAGCGTCTTTTTCGCAGCCCGTGCACTCGATTACGTAGCCGCCCTTCAAGCGCACTTTGTTGCCGGGGAACAGGCGCTTGTAGCCCTTAGGGGGCACCTCGACAAAGTCTTCGCGCTCAATCCACACTTCACGGCCAATGCTGAAGTGGCGTTCGGCCACGGTTTCGCCTTCGGCTACGTGGGGCAGGGCAGGCAATGTGCATGGCTCCAAGTGATCGGGGCTGCCAAAGACTTCTGCCCAGTTGGTTAGCTCCAGCTTCACCGGGTCCAGCACCACCATGGCGCGGTGGGCCTTGTTTTCCAAGTCTTCGCGCAGGCAGCCTTCGAGTGTGGAGTAGTCGATCCAGCTGTAATCTTTGGTCACGCCGATGCGTTCGCAGAAGTTGCGGATCGATGCCGGTGTGTAGCCACGGCGGCGCAGACCAACCACTGTGGGCATGCGGGGATCATCCCAGCCGGTCAAGGTGCCGCTGTCTACCAAGTGCTTGAGCTTGCGCTTACTGGTGACCACATAGGTCAGATTCAGGCGCGAAAACTCATATTGGCGTGGCTGGGGGGCATCAATCAAGCCACCTTCGCGCAGGTGGTTGAGCAACCAGTCGTAGAAGGGGCGCTGGTCTTCAAACTCCAGCGTGCAGATGGAGTGGGTAATGTGCTCATACGCATCTTCAATCGGGTGCGCGAAGGTGTACATCGGGTAGATGCACCACTGGTTGCCGGTGTTGTGGTGCTCTGCATGGCGCACGCGGTAAATCGCAGGGTCACGCAGATTGATATTGGGGGCCGCCATGTCAATCTTGGCGCGCAGTACCGCCGCACCGTCTGCCAGCTTGCCGTCCTTCATGTCCGCAAAACGTTGCAGATTTTCTGCCACGGTGCGGTCGCGGAACGGGCTGTTCACGCCAGGGCGAGTGAAGTCACCGCGGTTGGCACGCATGTCTTCGGCAGATTGCTCATCCACATAGGCCAGACCTTGCTCAATCAGGTGCACCGCACAGCGGTGCATGAAGTCAAAGTAATTGCTGGCAAAGTACAGGTTGCTGTTGCCTTGCGCGTCTTTCCAGTCAAAGCCGAGCCATTGCACGGAGTCTTTGATGCTGTCGACGTATTCCTGGTCTTCTTTTTCAGGGTTGGTGTCGTCAAAACGCAGGTGGCAGACGCCGCCATAGGCTTGGGCCAGACCAAAGTTCAAGCAAATGCTCTTAGCATGACCAATGTGCAGGTAGCCGTTGGGCTCGGGCGGAAAGCGCGTGCGAATCTTGGCGGCATCCACTTGGCCCTTCTGGTGGTGCGCAGCGTCACCAGGTGTTCCGCCCCAGTGGCGGCCAGCGTAGGTGCCTTTGTCCAGGTCGGTTTCAATAATTTGGCGCAGGAAGTTGGTGGGTTTGACCACTTCCGGCGTGTCGTTGTTGGTGTTGGCGGGTGTGCTCATATCCTGCTGATTGTAGGCGGCCTCGCAAGGAATGGCAGGCATTGCGGGTGTTGTGCAGCACACCTTCGGATACAAGGTTTTACCGTTGGTATGACATCCATCAAGAGGTCTGGCGCGTTGTATAGCAACGACTACCCCTCAAAGGACTCCGACACATGAACTTCACGATGACCTCAATGCGCGCAGGCGTACACCGTGGCCTGGCTGCCGTTGGCCTTTTTGTGGCCTTGGTAGGCGGCAGTGCCTACGCAGGCAATGTCGGCATTTCGGTTGGCATTCATGTGCCTGGCGCACCGGTGTACTACATGCCTCCACCCCCGCCGCCGCCGCAGGTGCGCTATTACCACCCGGCACCCCCACCCGTTGTGTATTACGCGCCACCAGCTCCGTATGGTTACTGGGCACCTCCGGAGCCACCACGCGGCTACGGCAAGCATTTCAAACACCGTGGCCCTAAGCACCACCGCCATCACCATCCGCACTACGGTCATCGCTGAACAGTGACGGCGAATGCCGCAGTACGCATCGCATAATTGCGGCTCTTGATATTTCAAAGAGTTGCTGCAATGGCGAAGACCGTTTTTGTCTTGAATGGCCCCAATCTCAATTTGCTGGGCACCCGCGAGCCTGCGGTCTATGGGGCGCAAACGCTCGCTGACGTCCAAAGCCTGTGTGAGCAAGCCGCAACCCAGCATGGGTTGGCGCTGCGCTTTCACCAAAGCAACCATGAAGGCCAGTTGATCGACTGGATCCATGAAGCTGGCCGCCTGCATGCCCAAGGTGAATTGGCTGGTTTGGTCTTCAATGCCGGAGCCTATACCCACACCAGCGTTGCGCTGCTGGACGCCGTCAAGGGCACGGCGGTGCCCATGCTGGAGTTGCATATCAGCAATGTGCATGCACGTGAAGCGTTCCGCCACCATTCCTACCTGTCGCCCGTGGCGCGTGCGGTGGTGTGTGGATTGGGGGTGCCGGGCTATGCCTTGGCAATTCAAGCCGTGGCGCAGTGGTGAACGAGCAGGTGTCTGTGACAGCAGATCGATTGCCCACGGCATTGTCTTGGGTAGGCAGTGCTGCCGAATACGCAGCGATGGCCGCAGGCCAGCAGCAAAGCAGCGAAGTCTTGCACTGGCAGGCGCTGGCAGAACGCATTGAGCACGCGCACCCCGAGGGGCACACGGTACTGCACCACTGGCAGCCTGCGCAAGCCAACGGTCTGGCGCCGCTGGTGTTGTTTCACGGCGGCAGTGGCAGCTGGACGCATTGGGTGCGCAGCATTGGCCCTTTGCTGGCGGCGGGGCACAGCATCTGGGCGGTTGATTTACCGGGTTTTGGTGCTTCAGATGCGCCCGCAGGCGTGATCGACGCCGACGGCATGCTGGACGTGCTGGCGCAGGTGTTGGAGGCGCAGTTCCCCTTGCAGACCGTGCGGCTGGTGGGCTTTTCGTTTGGGGGCATGACGGCTGGCATGCTGGCTGCGGCACATCCCCATTTGGTGCAGCAGTTGGTGGTGGTGGGGGCTCCGGGCATTGGGTTGACGAGCAAGCACCCCTTCCGGCTGAAAGGCTGGCGCCATTTGGATGATCCGTTGGAGCAGCTGGTGCACCACGTCTACAACTTGGGCGCATTGATGCTGCACGACCCCGCAGCCATTGACCGGGACACCGTGGCGCTGCATGTGGCCAATGTGCAGCGCGATAACTTGCCACGCCGCCGTATCTCTAGCACCGATGTGCTGGTGCGTGCGCTGGCACAGGTCGAATGCCCGGTGGCGGCCATTTACGGCGCATGTGATGCTTTGTACCCCGGTACGCTGGATGAGGTGGAAGCGCTCATGGCTGCCAACGCCCGCCAGTGGCAAGGCATGCAGCGTATTGCCGGTGCCGGGCATTGGGTGCAGTACGAGAACCCACCCGCTTTTCACGCTGTCTTGCTGCCTTTGCTGGCCGCAAACCGTTGAGCGCGCCATGCGCTGGCGGCTAGAGCCTGACGAGGTCACGTGGACAGCGGTCCGTGCACAGGGCGCAGGCGGACAAAACGTCAACAAAGTCTCCAGTGCTGTGCATCTGCGTTACGACGTGCAGGCATCTTCTTTGCCCGATGACATCAAAGCCCGCTTGCTGGCCCTGGCAGACCAGCGCATTACGCAAGACGGTGTGGTGGTGATCAAAGCCCAAAGCCATCGCAATCAAGAGCAGAACCTGCAAGATGCCATGCAGCGCTTGCATGCATTGATCAGCCAGGCCGCCCATGTGCCCAAAGCGCGCAAAGCCACCAAGCCCACCCGTGCGTCGCAGCAACGCCGTGTGGATGGCAAAAAACGCGATGGTGCGACCAAAGCATTGCGCCGCAGGGTGGATGATTGATTGGATTGGTATTTGAGACAGTGCGTGCTGGTGTTGGTGACTAGTTTCTTTATCGAGACAACCTAAGATGCTTGCTATGGAAAACACTGCCCCTTTGACTAGCCCTTCGTTCTCTGGCACAGCCCAGCGCTTACCCGTGCTGTTTGTCTCGCATGGTTCACCCATGTTCGCTTTGGAGGCGGGCACGACCGGCCCCGCTTTGACGCAATGGGGCCAAACAGTGCGTGCGCAGTACCCACAGTTGCGCGGCGTAGTCATCATGTCTCCACACTGGATGGCGCAGGGCGTGCAGGTCATGACGCATCCGCAGCCTGAGACATGGCATGACTTTGGCGGTTTTCCGCGGGCGCTGTACCAATTGCAGTATCCGGCCCCAGGATCGCCCGCATTGGCGCACGAAGTTATTGATTTGCTGCAGCAGGCAGGCATTGCTGCGACTGCCGATGCCCAAAGGCCCTTGGATCATGGTGCGTGGGTGCCGTTGATGCACCTGCTGCCTGAAGCCAATGTGCCAGTGGTGCAAGTGGCGCTGCCTGCACATGCGGATGCCAGAGCGGTTTATGCCTTGGGCCGTGCCTTGCAAGGCTTGCGAGAGCAAGGGGTGCTGGTGGTTGCCAGTGGCAGCATGACGCACAACCTGCGTGAGTTCTTTGGTGGTGCCCAGCAGACGGCAGACTATGTGGTGGAGTTCAGCCGCTGGGTGGAAATGCAGATAACAGCCGGTGAAATAGCTAGCTTGTTCGACTGGCAACTGCGGGCACCGCATGCCTTGCGTGCGCACCCCAGTGATGAGCACTTTCTGCCGCTGTACTTTGCGCTGGGCGCAGGGGGGGAGGCCGCTAAGGCGCATTACCTGAGTCGTGAAGTGATGTACGGCATTCTGGCAATGGATGCTTTTGCCCTACAGAATTAGGTTTTGATAGCTGTTGGTGCTTTATCCATGAGCGCTAGAGGCGTATTTAACTCATATTTTTTCGATAGTAATCGTTTGGCCTGAAAGATAAGCAATGTTGAATCTTCCTTTGGATCACCTGTACCGCCCCGCACAAGACGAGGTGCCAAAGCCTTGGCTGCTGGTGCTGATGCATGGCGTGGGCAGCAATGCCGATGATTTGTTCGGCTTGGCCGATTACGTGCCACCCCAGTTCCACGTGCTCAGCCTGCAGGCACCCAACCCCATGGGACCGAATGCATTCGCCTGGTTCATGTTTTCGGTGAATGCCGATGGCTCTCGCCACATTGATGCTGTGCAAGAGCAGCAAAGCCGTGCGCTGGTGGCACAAACGGTGGCGGCTGCCAGCGCCCAACTGGGCGTGCCGGCTGAACGTGTCATGGTGGGTGGCTTTAGCCAAGGTGGCATCATGAGCCTGAGCCTGCTGCTGACGCAGCCTGAGCTGTTGTCCGGCGTGTGCGTCTGGCACAGCCGCTTGTTGCCTGAAGTGCTGCCTGCACAAGTTGCCGCCGCGCAGTTGCAGGGTAAAAAAGCGTGGATCAGCCATGGCACGGTCGACAACGTGATCCCATTGGCCAGTGCCCATGCCATTCGCGCGCATCTGGAAGGCTTGCCGGTGCAACTGCGTTACCAAGAGTACCCATGCCAGCACACCATCCATCCGCAAGAGTTGCGTGACAGCATGCAATGGCTGGCTGACCAAACCGCTGTTTGAGATACCTCAGTGTTTGTTCAATGCTGCGGCGCAGCACGACTTGCGCGCAGGGTTGTTACAGTTGTGTGACGCCGGACGGATCACAATGGGTTCGCCCGAGGGGCAGTGGCTTAAGCTGCCCAGCCTGTTGTTGACGAAAGGATGGACATGTTTCCTGAATACCGTGACCAGATCGAAGCATTGCGAACCAGTGATCGCAATTTCAGTCGGCTGTATGACAAACACTGTGCGCTGGACCAAGAGGTACAGCAGTTGGTAGCCCGTAAGACCAATGAGCTGCAAACCGACATTGAGCGGTTGAAAAAGCAGAAATTGGCCGTCAAAGAGCAAATTTACGCCATGCTTCAAAATGCTGCGCCCACGCTGGCGCTCAAGCAGTACAAAAATTATCTGAATCAGGAATGGCGTGACACGGTAGCGCCCACGGCGTACCGATCATCTGCAGCCGGTTAGTAAATTCTTAAACTGGCTAACAAGGCACCTCTCGGTGCCTTTTTTCTTGGGAGCGTTCAGGGTTGCTTCGCCATTCGCTGGAATAAAGCATCCAGCAACGGCTGCAGTGTGGGCAGCGCTTGGGCAAATTGCGCGGGTGCAACCCAGTAGGCTTCGCATGCCACGGCAAAAAACTCCGCAGGATCGGTGGCACCGTAGGCATCCAGCCAAGGGGCTGGTTGGTCAAACCGCTCGTGGGCCGCCAAGGCTTCACAAAAACCCTCGTAAGCGTCTAGCCAGGTGCTGGACCAGAGTTGCTGGGCTTGGGCTGCGGAGATGCAGTTCATAAAGCCGGCAGGTAGCGGTGGGCAGCCGTCGGCACCGCCATTGGCCATGTCCAGCTTGTGCGCAAACTCATGGATCACCACATTGCTGCCAGCGCCCAACTGCGGGTGTCCGCCGGGTTGGATGGCTGTCCAGCTCAGGGTGATGGGGCCGCGTTCCATGGCTTCGCCCATCAATGTCTCGCTGTAATGGTGCACCACGCCTGCAGCATCCATGGCTGTGCGGCGTGCAATCACATCACCGGGGTAAATGATGATGCCGACAAAGTCGTCGTACCAGCGCAGTGCTTGCTGTGGCGTGCCCCAGTACAGCAATAACACGCAGGCCTGCGCAGCAACGGCCAGCGCCATGGCGTCGGTAATCTCGAGGCCGTCGGCCCCTGAGAATCGCTTACGCAGTAAAAAATGCGCGCACAGTGCCCGCAGTTGCTGCAGTTCTTGCTCTGAAAGCTGTTGCAAGAAAGTGTGCTCCAGCAGTGTCGATTGCCACAGCGTATCTGGAATCTCTGGTGGCATTCCCAGCCTGCCAGGCAAGTTGTGGCGCAGCCAGCCAGAGATCGTTTTCCACATGGGTATCAAAAGGGCACGCGTTGCCAGGTTTGCGGCGTGAGGCGTAACACTTCTGCGCGGCGGGTATGCTGGTCAATGTGCCAGTCGCTCAGCACAATGCGCGTGCGTGCACAGCCTTGCTTGTTGGGCGCCAGTACATGGTCGGCAGGACGGTGTGTATGACCGTGGATGAACCATTGCGTATCGGTGGCATCCATCCATCGCTGTGTGGCGTCGGGGTCCACATCGGCGTATTCGGCACCGCTGTCTTTGTGCATTTGGCTTTGCGCGCGCATGGCTTTACCCAGTGCGCGGCGGGCAGGCAAGGGCTGGCTCAGCGTTTGTTGCATCCATTGCGCAGAACGGCTGATGGCGCGAAATTTTTGGTATTCCACATCATCTAGACACAGCGCATCACCATGGCTCAAAAGAATGCGGCGCTCGCCAAACACCAAGACAGTGGGGTCGATCAGGCCCGTCATGCCGCAGCGCTGCAAGAACGTGTCGCCTACCAAGAAATCACGGTTACCCACCATGAAAAAGAGGGCGCAGCGCTGGCTGGCTTCTTTCAAAATGGCTGCGGCTTGGGCTTCAAAGCTACCGGATTCGTCCAGTGTGTCGTCGCCCACCCAGACCTCGAATAAATCACCGAGCATGAACACCGCGTCGGCTTGCGTGGTGCGCAGATAGGTGCGCCACGCATCGAGCGTGCCGGGCTCTGCAGGGTCAAGGTGCAGGTCAGAAATAAATTCGGCCGTGCGCCAATGCGCAGGAGCAATTAGCTCCTGCGCGGGCAGCACGGCCGTTAAATGGTCGGCAGTCAAGACCAGTGTGCTGTGGGCTTAGATGACCACAGCCTTGTCGATGATGACGGTGTCAAAAGGCACATCATCATGGAAGCCCTTGCGCGTGGTGCGCACTTTTTTGATGGCGTCCACAATTTCTTCACCCTTTACCACCTTGCCGAATACGGCATAACCCCAGCCTTGTGGAGTGGGCGATGTGTGGTTCAGGAAGTCGTTGTCCACGGTGTTCAGGAAGAACTGGCCGGTGGCACTGTGGGGGTCGCTGGTACGTGCCATGGCGATGGTGTACTTGGCGTTCTTCAAGCCGTTTTTGGCTTCGTTCTCGATGGGGTCATTCACCGGTTTTTGCTTCATGTCGGGCGTGAAGCCACCGCCTTGGATCATGAAGTTCTTGATCACGCGGTGAAAAATGGTGCCGTTGTAGAAGTCGCTGTTGACGTAGTTCAGGAAGTTCTCGGTCGACTTGGGGGCGTTCTTGGCGTCCAGTTCCAGGGTGATCACACCTTGGGTGGCGGTGTCTGCAACATTGATGGTGATGTGCAGCTCAACTTGAGGGTTGCTCATGGCAAAACTTTCTGAAAGAGGGGTAAAACAAGCGCTGGAATCATCACTTGACCACGGAGGCCGAAGTGATGGTGATGGCAGAAGTGGGCACATTTTGGTGCATGCCACGGTTGCCCGTAGGCACTGTGCGGATTTTGTCGATCACGGCTTGGCCTTGCACCACTTGGCCGAACACGGCGTAGCCGTGGCCGTCAGGTTGCGGGGCGTTCAACATATCGTTGTTGGCCACGTTGATATAGAACTGCGATGTCGCTGAGTTGGGGTTGCCAGTACGTGCCATGGCAACGGTGTAGCGGTCATTTTTCAGGCCGTTTTTGGCTTCCAGCGGGATGGGCGCACGGTTCGCTTTTTGCTGCATGTCGGCAGTGAAGCCACCGCCCTGGATCATGAAGCCATCAATGACTCGGTGAAACACCGTGCCTTCGTAGTGCTTGTCAGCCACGTACTGCAGAAAATTTTCAACGGTTTTCGGGGCTTTTGCAGGCTCCAGCTCTACGACGAATTCTCCCATGTTGGTGGTGAATTTCACGCGGGGCTTGGCTGCCTCTTGTGCCAGCACCAAGCTGGCACTGCTTGCCAGCACGATGCCAGCCAGAGAAAGGGTCAGGGTTCTGCGGGACAAAGTCATGGCAGTGTTCCTTGTGTTGAGCAATACAAATTCTGCGGGTGAGAGGTCTGTCCAGCAGACCTGTGTCTGTTCGGACTCACCGCAGGTTCAGAGGTTCAATGCAATCAGCGTGCCACTGGCTGCAGCATGTCAGTCAGCGTGGACAGCTTGAGTTTGAGTGCACGGTTGCTGCCGTTGAGTTTCAGGGACTGGTTGTACGAATCGTGCGCCAAGCGGGCATAGATGTCGCCCAGATTCTCGTGCGCCACCGCGTAGTTGGGGTTATTGCGCACCGCCATCTCCAACGCGCCACGGGCTTTGTCGAGTTGGCCTTGGCTGGCATAAATGACGGCCAAGTTGTTGTAAGGCTCGGGCAGCTCTGGGTACTCCTCAATCAGCGTCTGAAAAGTAGTGGTGGCCGCGGCCAAGTCACCCGACTTGGACTGGGCGACACCTTTGAGGAAACGCATTTGCGGATCGCGCGGGTTGGTGCCCAAATACTGATCGGCCTTGGCAATCGCTTCTGCGGTTTTCCCCGTTTTAGCCAGCGTAGAGACATCACCATACACATCTGCTTGTGCAGCGCCTGCGACCAAAAAGCCTGACAGAGCCAGTAAGCGCAATATGGAACGAAGGCGGAGAGAAGAGGACATGTAGGTGCTTTCCAGAGGCGACAGGAGTCCGCCAGCGCGGCGGGCTTATACTTCGCAAGATTGTAGCTGAGGGGGTGCTTGCGTTTGGCGTTGGCAGCCCTGTCGCAGGCCTTGCCCCAGCTACATGGAGATATGTGCGGCACTTACCATGTGCCGCCGCTCCCACCCAATATTCCGTTTCTGACACTCCATGAGTTTGCGTATCTACAACACGCTGTCGCGTGCATTGGAGGCGTTTTCGCCGCTTGAATCTGGACACGTCCGCATGTATGTGTGCGGAATGACGGTCTACGACCTCTGCCATCTGGGCCATGCACGTTCCATGGTCGCGTTTGACGTGGTGCAGCGTTGGCTGCGCGCCAGCGGCATGCAAGTGACCTATGTGCGCAACATCACCGATATTGATGACAAGATCATCCGCCGAGCTGTTGAGAATGGCGAAACCATCCGCAGCCTGACCGATCGCATGATTGATGCGCTGCACCAAGATGCCGATGCTTTGGGCATTGAGCGCCCCACGCACGAGCCGCGTGCCACTGACTATGTGCCGCAAATGCTGCGCATGATTGGCACTTTGCAAGACAAAGGTCTGGCTTACCAAGCGGCGAATGGCGACGTGAACTTTGCCGTGCGCAAGTTCCCTGGCTACGGCAAGTTGTCGGGCAAATCGCTGGATGAGTTGCAGGCTGGCGAACGCGTGGCCGTGCAAGATGGCAAAGCCGATCCGTTTGACTTCGTACTGTGGAAGTCGTTCAAGCCCGAAGAACCGGCAGATGTGAAATGGCAAAGCCCGTTTGGCGAAGGCCGTCCCGGTTGGCACATTGAGTGCTCGGCCATGGGCTGCGAGATGCTGGGCGAGAGCTTTGACATCCACGGCGGTGGCGCCGATTTGCAGTTTCCGCACCACGAAAACGAAATTGCACAAAGCGAAGGCGCTACGGGCAAGCCTTTTGCCCAAACGTGGATGCACAACGGTTTCATCAATGTAGACAACGAGAAAATGTCCAAGTCCTTGGGCAACTTCTTCACGATTCGCGATGTGCTCAAAGAGTACGACGCAGAAACCGTGCGTTTCTTTGTGGTGCGTAGCCATTACCGCAGCCCATTGAACTATTCCGATGTGCATTTGGATGACGCACGCGGTGCTTTGAAACGCTTGTATACAGCACTCAGTCTGGTGGTGCCTGCCGAGGTGCAGATTGACTGGGCGAATGCCTCTGCTGCGCGCTTCAAGGCGGCCATGGATGAAGACTTCGGCACGCCTGAAGCGGTAGCCGTACTGTTTGACTTGGCCGGTGAAGTCAATCGCAGCAAATCGCCCGAAGTGGCGGGTTTGCTCAAGACCTTGGGCGCATGTCTGGGGTTGTTGCAAGCCGATCCGCAGCAGTTTTTGCAAGCAGGCGCAAGCGGGGTAGATGCTTTGGCCATTGAGGCCCAAATCGCTGCACGCGCCACCGCCAAGGCAGAAAAGAACTGGGCGGAGGCGGATCGCATTCGCAAGGCGCTGCTGGAGCAGGGCATTGTGCTGAAAGATTCACCAACCGGCACCACGTGGGAGGCCGCTCAGTAACTGCTGGGTGTGTGGATTTGATGTCTCCCTCTGTCAAAGAATTACCCCAGCCACCAGCGCATGCGCCGGCGTATTGGGCCGAGGCGTGCAAGCATCTGGTCAAAAAAGACCGGGTCATGCGCCGCCTGATTCCGCAATTCAGCGCCGAAGCGTTGCAAACACGGGGTGATCCGTTCATCACGCTGGCGCGCTCCATTGTGGGGCAGCAGGTTTCTGTGAAATCTGCAACGGCGATCTGGAAGCGTTTCAGCGCTTTGCTGGAAACCATCACCCCGGCCAATCTGCTGCTGCTCAAGGTGGATGACATGCGCGGTGCAGGCTTGTCTGCCCGCAAGGTGGATTATTTGGTCGACCTGGCGCTGCATTTCTCGGAAAACCGCTTGCATGTGCAAGACTGGGAGCACATGGACGATGAGCTCATCATTGCGGAGCTCACCGCCATTCGGGGCATTGGTCGCTGGACGGCTGAAATGTTCCTGATTTTTTATCTGCTACGGCCCAACGTCTTGCCTCTGGATGACGTGGGTTTGCTCAAGGGTATTAGCCAGAGCTATTTTTCGGACGATCCTGTCAGTCGCAGTGAAGCCCGAGAAGTAGCCGAAGCTTGGAAACCTTGGTGCACCGTGGCAACTTGGTATATTTGGCGCTCGCTCGACCCGCAGCCTGTGGCCTATTGAAGACTTCCCAGGCCCCATCGCGCAGGCCGGGACAAGGAGAAACAACTTGGCGAAAAAAACCTTTCTGGACTTTGAACAGCCTATCGCTGAACTTGAAGCCAAAATCGAAGAGCTGCGTTATGTGCAGACAGAAAATGCGGTGGACATCTCGGAGGAGATTGACCAACTGAGCAAAAAGAGCGGTCAGCTCACAAAGGACATCTACAGTGATTTGACCCCTTGGCAAATCACCAAGATTGCGCGCCACCCTGAGCGCGCTTACACGCTGGACTATGTGCGCGAGTGCTTTACCGACTTTGTCGAAATGCACGGCGACCGCCACTTTGCCGATGACAAATCCATTGTGGGCGGTTTGGCGCGCTTTAACGGTCAACCCTGCATGGTGATTGGTCACCAAAAGGGCCGCGACACCAAAGAGCGCGCCATGCGCAACTTTGGCATGACCAAGCCCGAGGGCTACCGCAAGGCGCTGCGTCTGATGAAGACGGCAGAAAAGTTCAAGCTGCCGGTGTTCACTTTTGTAGATACGCCCGGTGCTTTCCCTGGCATTGATGCCGAAGAGCGCAGCCAGTCGGAAGCCATTGGCCGCAACATTTTTGAGATGGCTCAGTTGGAAACCCCCATCATCACTACGGTGATTGGTGAGGGCGGCTCGGGTGGTGCGCTGGCTATTTCGGTGGCGGACCAAGTGCTGATGCTGCAGTACTCCGTGTACTCGGTGATCAGTCCTGAAGGCTGTGCTTCTATTCTGTGGAAGACCGGCGAAAAGGCCGAGCTGGCTGCGGAAGCCATGGGCATTACCGCTCACCGTCTCAAGGCGCTGGGCTTGGTCGACAAGATCGTGAACGAGCCCGTGGGTGGCGCACAGCGTGACCACAAGCACATGGGTAGTTTGCTCAAGCGTGCCTTGGCCGATGCATGGCGCCAGCTGTCCGACTTGAAGCCCAAAGAATTGCAGGACCGCCGCTATGAGCGCCTGCAAAGCTACGGCCGCTTTAACGATACCAAAGCTACTTGATGGCTGGCGGCTTGTGCAACAGGCTGCAGACCAGCAATGCAAGATGGCCCTTCGGGGCCATTTTTGTTAAGAGTGTTTGATTTTTATATAGCTGCTGGCGATGAGCAAATGGGCTTTTCAGATACCTTTGATATGGAAAGTATTGCAAATTCAGCATAGGCAGCTATCAATATCTATGCATAAAACGAGGAAGGGGTGAAGGTGACGGTTTCACTCGATCAAGCCATGCAGGCTTTTGCGCCAGCGCTGCCCATGGCGGTGGCGTACAGCGGTGGTGCCGATTCCACCGCGCTGCTGCACGCGTGTGCAATGCGCTGGCCGGGGCAAATCACCGCCATCCATGTGCACCATGGCTTGCAGGCGGCAGCCGATGGGTTTGAGGCGCATTGCCGCCGCACCTGCACGCAGTTGCATGTTCCGCTGACTGTGGTGCATGTGGATGCCCGCCACCAAGCCGGCCAAAGCCCGGAAGATGCGGCTCGCCGCCACCGCTATGCGGCGCTGACGCAGCACGCGCTGCATGCGTTTGCCCAGCCCATGGCCAGCATCGCTTTGGCTCAGCATGCCGATGACCAGGTTGAGACTTTGCTGCTGGCTTTATCGCGTGGGGCAGGGGTGGCGGGGTTGGCGGCCATGCCTGCGCAGTGGCAAAGAGATGGGCTGGATTGGCACCGGCCTTTGCTGGGAGTCAGTGCGGCGGATATTCGCAACGGGCTCAAAGCACAAGCCATCGCGTGGGTGGAAGACCCGACCAACACCGACCCCGGCTACACCCGCAACCGCATCCGGGCACAGTTGTTGCCAGCACTGGAGCAGGTGTTCCCCCAGTTTCGCGACACCTTTGCGCGCAGCAGTGCTCATGCCGCGCAAGCCAAGCAACTGCACTACGACTTGGCGCAGCTTGATTTGCAATCTGTGGGCGTGCCCCCGGCCATTCAGGCGCTGCAGCAACTCAGTGCTGAGCGCCAAGCAAATGTGGTGCGCCATTGGTTGTTGGAACACCACCACGTCACGCCCACGGCGGCACAGCTCAAAGAGCTGCTAAGGCAGGTCGGTGCTTGCCAAACGCGAGGGCACCGTATCCATATCAAGCTGGGCTACGGGTTTGCCGTAAGAAATGGTTCTAAGCTCGGTTGGTACAATCCCTGAGTTTTGGTCCTAATCTTTGAGTACGAAAACCGGCGGCGCGCCAAAACACGTTTCATCCAACAGCGCCGTGGCAAGCAGTTTCGTCACCCTAATATCCAATGGCACTGATCGTTCATAAATACGGCGGCACCTCGATGGGCTCTCCTGAGCGCATTCGCAATGTTGCCAAGCGCGTGGCCAAGTGGGCTCGGGCAGGTCACCAAATGGTGGTCGTGCCCAGCGCCATGAGTGGCGAAACCAACCGCTTGCTGGGTCTGGCCAGCGAATTGGCGCCGAGCAAAGCCAAATCTTCGTACTACCGTGAGCTGGATATGCTGGCTTCGACCGGAGAGCAGGCTTCGTCGGCGCTGCTGGCCATTGCGCTGCAATCTGAAGGCATGGATGCCGTCAGCTACGCAGGCTGGCAAGTGCCTGTGCGCACCGACAGCAGCTATACCAAGGCGCGTATTGAGTCGATCGACGACGCCCGCGTGCGTGGTGATCTGGACGCAGGCCGCGTAGTCATCATCACCGGCTTTCAGGGAATTGACCCTCTGGGTAACGTCACCACTTTGGGGCGTGGCGGTTCGGACACGTCTGCCGTGGCCATTGCTGCTGCCATGAAGGCGGACGAATGCCTGATCTATACCGACGTCGATGGTGTCTACACCACCGACCCCCGTGTGGTGCCAGCTGCCAAGCGCTTGGGTACGGTTAGTTTTGAAGAAATGCTGGAGATGGCCAGCCTGGGCTCCAAAGTCCTGCAAATCCGTTCGGTGGAATTTGCTGGCAAATACAAAGTCCCTATGCGTGTGCTCTCCAGCTTCACGCCGTGGGACATCGATTTGGCCGAAGAAGCCAAATCCGGCACGCTGATTACTTTTGAGGAAGACGAGAAAATGGAAAAAGCCGTTGTTTCTGGCATCGCATTCAACCGTGGCGAAGCCAAGATCTCCGTGCTCGGCGTACCTGACACCCCGGGTATCGCTGCTGGCATCCTCGGCCCTGTTGCTGATGCGAATATCGAGGTTGATGTCATCATCCAAAACGTCGCCAAAGATGGCCGTACTGATTTCTCGTTCACCGTGAACCAAGGTGACTATCAGCGTGCACTGGATTTGCTGCGCGACAAGGTGGCGCCTGCGCTAGGTGCATCTGAAGTGGTGGGTACCCAGAATATTGCGAAGGTCAGTATTGTCGGTATTGGCATGCGCAGCCATGTGGGTGTTGCGTCCACCATGTTCCGCACGCTGAGCCAAGAAGGCGTGAACATCCAAATGATCTCTACTTCTGAAATCAAGACCTCGGTAGTGATTGATGAGAAGTATCTGGAGCTTGCTGTGCGCTCGTTGCACACAGCGTTTGGTTTGGACAAAAGCGAATAATTTTCGCTACTTTCAAAAAAACAGCCAAAAAAGCTGCTTACAATAGCGTCATTGCGGAAACGTGACCGAGTGGCCGAAGGTGCTCCCCTGCTAAGGGAGTATGGGGTGTAGAGCCTCATCGAGGGTTCGAATCCCTCCGTTTCCGCCAGATTTGAGAAAGAAGCTTGCAAAAGCTTCTTTCTTTTTCTGGGTGATTTGAGTGAAGTAAATTTTCTTAAATTGGCGATAAAAATTCTGGTATAGTTAAAGGCTTCGCTGATCGCAGCGAGCTGGAGTTTGAAAGAGATTTCAGACTGAATCTTTAAAAAGATACAGCCGATAAGCGTGGGCGTTTGAAGGCGAATTGCCAAGTTCTTTTAGAACTAAATCAAACGCTCATGGAGATAGAAGTGAAGTTCA
>Ga0308157_10000777_pt1 | contig 87604 bp, 77 predicted proteins | sample PhyBR1_FD_201035 | JGI IMG/M metagenome (GOLD analysis project Ga0308157, IMG submission 201035) | Phyllosphere microbial communities from UC Gill Tract Community Farm, Albany, California, United States - DLSLB.R1 | ecosystem: Host-associated > Plants > Phyllosphere > Unclassified | place: USA...
TCGTGTCGGCATCGATCGCCGCAATCACTCCGGGGACCCAGTCGAGTCGTTCGGCGTTGATCTCCACACGGAACCCCTGACCGTCGTCCAGCGGCTGCAGCGTCGCCACCGATTCCGGCAGGTGCGCGCGGATTCGCGCCCGCTCCGCATCCATTCGCAATACGACCCGCCAGCGTCGTTCCGCCTGAGCGAAGCCGTCGACCAGACGTGCCACCGCGTCCGGTGACCGGGAAGGAACGGTGAACGTGCCAGGCAACCTGCGCGCGGTTCGGATGCGATCGATGCGGAAGGTGCGCTCTTCCGCCAGCTCGACATCGAGTGCGACCAGATACCACCGCCCGGAGCGGGCGATCAGGTCGAAGGGATGCACGGTGCGTCGCGAAGGAGCATCCTCCGCGTTCCGATAGCGCAGATCGAGCGGTGCGTGCTCTTTCACCGCTTCGGCCACGGTGAGCAGGATCCCGGCGTCCTGCGACTCCGCTGCCTCGGACATCGCCTCGACGCTGCTCGCCAGCAGGGCATCGAGCCGACGGGACGTCGCCGCGGGGAGCGAACGCCGGATCTTCGCGAGGGCCGTCTGCGATGAGGCCGTCGCGCCCTCCGCCGAGGACCGCGCCTGGATGAGAGCGCGCACGACAGCCACGGCCTCGTCATCGTCGAGCATGAGCGGCGGTACCCGGAAGCCCGCAGCGATGCGGTACCCGCCGTACCTGCCGCGCAGCGAGTCCACGGGGATATCCAAGTCGATCAGCTGCTGGACGTAGCGGCGCACCGTCCGCTCGTTCACCTCGAGCCGCTCAGCGAGCTCGGAGACGGTGCGCGTCTCGGCGGACTGCAGCAGTTCGAGCAGGCGCAGCACGCGCGACGTGGACCCGGTCATGTCTCCATCCTCGCGATACCGGGCAATGACCGCCCGGTATCGGAAGTACTTTCATTGATGCCCGGGACTCCGGAGCTCACCGACCGAAGGGAAACCCCTCATGCAGTTCGCAGCCACCCGCATCATCACCGACGACGTCGACCGTCTCGTCACGTTCTACGAGAGCATCACCGGTCTGAGCGCCGTGCGCCTTCATCCGCTCTTCGCCGAACTTCGAACCGACGCGGGCACGCTCGCCATCGCGAGCTCGGCCACCGTGCCGCTGCTCGGCGACGGCGCCGCGGAGGCCGGCGCGAACCGATCCGTGACTCTCGACTTCCTCGTGGACGATGTCGACGCGACCGCCACGGCGCTGGCCGACAAGGTCGGCACTTTCGTCAACGGCCCGGTGACCATGCCGTGGGGCAACCGCGCGCTGCTCTTCCGCGACCCCGACGGAAATCTGATCAACTTCTTCACGCCCGTGAACCCGGACGCGCAGGAACGATTCGCGCGCTGACCTGCGGTCACCGAGGCGGTTCCGGAAGGGTCGGCGGTATGCCGCGCACGGGCGGCACGGCATCGGCAGTCGCACCGCCCTCCCCCGCCGCGGCATCGCTTTCTGCCCCGCCGACCGGCTGAGCCGGCGCGTGCGCGTAGAGCTCGGTGAGCTTGCGGTACGAGCGGGTGAGGAATGCCAGCAGCGCCGCGACGACCATGATGAGACCTGCGAACAGGCAGACCAGGGCGATGCCGCGCGCCTCGCCCTCGCCCAGCAGCCAGCCCCACTGCTGCTGCCCGGCTTTCGAATCCATGTACGGGATGATCGCGAACTCGGCGATCGGCGCGATGAGGAACGCCGTGACAGGGGCGGCCGCGGCCTCCATGGCCGCCGCGACGCCGAACACGCGCCCCTGACGCTGGAAGGGCACGACCTTCTGGATGATGGTCTGCTCCGATGCCTCGACCAGCGGTATCAGCATCATGTAGAGCCAGATTCCGGCCGCGTACAAGGGCCACCACTCCCTGATCATGAACACCGCGCCGAGCAGCCCCATCACGATGACCGCGAGCAGCAGCGTGCGCATCGGCCGCTTCCCCAGGCCGAATTTCGCGATGAGCGCCCCGCCGATGAGGAACCCGGTGGACGTGACACCCAGCACGATGCCCCACATCTCGACCGAGAACAGCGTCAGGCCGTACGGATCCATCAGCGCGATGTACACGCCGCCGATGAGGTTGTTGAACGTCGAGAAGATGATGAGGGCGAACAGTCCGGGTGCGAGGCGGATCGCCTTCACGCTGCCGCGGAAATCGAGAGCGCTCGGAGAATCGGGATCCGGTTCGGGAGTGCCCTCCGGGATGCGGACGAACAGCAGATGCACGAAGCTGACACCCATCGCCACGATCGCGATCACGAGGGTGCCGCCCATGCCGAGGAACCCGATCGAGAGCCCGGAGAACACGCTCGTGACCATGAAGGCGATGCCCTGCACCGTGCCGACGAGGCCGTTAGCGTTCGCCCGCTTGTCCTCCTCGACAAGGAGCGTCACGGTCGTGGAGAGCGCGATGTTGCGCAGCTGCTCGATCACGCCGCCGAAGAGGATGATGCCGGAGAAGAGCCAGAACCAGGGTCCGCCCAGATTCAACAGGTCGCTCTCGGGGAAGGAGAGGTACAGCCCGCCGGCGATCGCGAATGCGACCGCGGAGACGACACTGGACAGCAGCATGACCGAGTGCTTGCGGTGACGGTCGACGATCGTGCCGAACACCATCGCGAAGAAGGCCACGAACAGCATGTACGCGCCGCCGATGATGCCGGTGGCCAGCACGGACTGCGTCTCGATGTACACCCAGAAGGTCAGGGCGAACCAGAGGAAGCTCGTCGTCACGTTGGCGATGAGCGTGTTGATGAGGACGTTCGCGAAAGCCATTCCTGCGGCGGTGCGCTTCATGGGACACAGCGTATTCGCCACCGCCGACATCCGACATAGGCTGGTGCGGTGAGCACACTGCATGACCCCGCGATCCGGGGATTCGCGTCGGACAACTACTCCGGCATCCACCCCGAGGTCCTCGCGGCGATCGCCGCGGCGAACGACGGCCATCAGATCGCCTACGGCGAGGACGAGTACAGCGAGCGCCTGCAGGAGGTCTTCCGCGGCCATCTCGGCGACGGCGTGGAGGCCTTCCCTGTCTTCAACGGCACGGGGGCGAACGTGGTCGGACTGCAGTCGATGCTTCCGCGCTGGGGCGCCGTGATCGCGGCATCCACCGCCCACATCCATGTCGATGAAGGCGGGGCTCCCGAGCGGATCGGCGGCATGAAGCTGCTCACGGTGCCGACGGACGACGGCAAGCTCACCCCTGAGCTCGTCGACCGCGAGGCATGGGGATGGGGCGATGAGCACCGCGCGCAGCCGCTGGTCGTCTCGATCACCCAGTCCACCGAACTCGGAACCCTCTACACGGCCGACGAGATCCGCGCGCTCGCGGACCACGCGCACGGCCACGGCATGCACCTGCACATGGACGGCGCGCGCATCTCCAACGCCGCTGCCGCACTCGACGCTCCGCTGCGCGCATTCACCCGCGACGCCGGCGTCGACGTGCTGAGCTTCGGCGGCACCAAGAACGGCGCGATGCTCGGCGAGGCGATCGTGGTGCTCAACCCGGAGGCATCGACCGGGCTGATCTTCGGCCGCAAGTACAACATGCAGCTGTCGTCCAAGATGCGTTTCGTCTCCGCGCAGCTCATCGCGCTGCTCGAGGGCGACCTCTGGCTGCGTAACGCTCGGCACTCGAACGCGATGGCGGCGCGACTGCGCGCGGGCATCGAGGCAGGTCTCGCGAACGGCTCCATCCGGGGTGTCGGGTTCACGCAGCCGACCCAGTCGAACGGCGTGTTCGCGACGCTGCCCGACGGCGTCGCCGACCGGCTGCGCGAGTCGTTCCGCTTCTACGACTGGGATGCCGCGCGCAACGAGGTGCGCTGGATGTGCAGCTTCGACACGCAGGAAGCCGACGTCGACGCGTTCATCGCGGAGCTCGGACGCCTCACTGCTTTGTGACCCGATCCTCCTCGCCGAGGCCCCCTCTGAACGCCGACGCCCCCTCCTGTCCACGTCAGCCCGAGGGGGCGTCGGCGACAAGAGGGGGCGTCGGCGATGGGAGAGATGGCCGGCGGTCAGTGTCCCGGTGTCGGGGCCTTGTCGTCGAGCAGGGCGTCCGCCTTCGCGCTGAAGAAGCGCGTCGCCCACATCATGGCGGCGGCGAGGAACGCGAACACGCCGAGCGAGACCACACCCCATGCACCGCTCTCGGTGGGGACGGCCTCGTTGAAGCCCGTGCGCATGATGGGCGCCACGAAGCCGCCGAGGTTGCCCAGCGAGTTGATCAGGCCGATCCCGGTCGCCGCGGCCGCACCGGTGAGGAACGACGTCGGGAACGACCATGTGATGGGTCCTGCAGCGAGGAACGCGGACACGGCGATCGTGATCGCGAGCAGACCGATCAGTCCCTGACCGTTCGCACCCGCCCACGCCGAGACGAGGATCGCGACGCCCGTGATGACGAAGAACCAGGCGCCCCATTCCCGGCGGCGCTTGATCGTGTCGGCGTGCTTGCCGGCGTAGTAGCAGGCGAACAGGCCCACCGCCCACGGGATGGCGGAGACGAGGCCGACCTGCCAGCCGACATCCTGCCCGATCAGGCCCGAGACCTGCTGCGGCAGGTAGAACGTCGTGCCGTAGACGGCGATCTGCAGGCAGAAGTAGATGATGGTGAAGTACCAGACCTTCCAGTTCACCATCGCGGCACCGATGCCACGCGGGCCGTCGGTCTCCTTGACGGCGTCCTCGTGCTCCATCACGACCCGTAGCGCGTGCTTCTCGTCGTCGGTGAGGAACTTCGCCTTCTGCGGCGAGTCCACCAGGAAGAAGAACGCCGCGATTCCTGCCACCACGGCCAGCATGCCCTCCACGAAGAACATCACCTGCCATCCGGCCCATGGCGTGACCTGTTCGCCGAAGCTGATCAGGCCACCGGAGAGCGGTGCGCCCAGCATCTGCGAGAAGGGCTGCGCCAGGTAGAACAGAGCGAACATCTGCACGCGCCGCTTGTTGGGGAACCACTGCGAGAGGAACATGATCACGCCGGGGAAGAGCCCGGCCTCGGTCACACCCAGCAGGAAGCGCAGGATGATGAACATCGTCTCACCGTTGACGAACGCGAACGCCGCCGCGACGATGCCCCACGTGATCGCGATGCGGGCGAGCCAGAACCGTGCGCCGAACCTGTTCAGCAGCAGGTTCGAGGGGATCTCGAAGAGCGCATAGCCGATGAAGAAGATACCGGCGCCGAGCGCGTACGCACCGGCGGAGATCCCCCGGTCGGTCTCCAGCGCCGCTTCGGCGAAGCCGACGTTCGTGCGGTCGAGGAAGGCGACGAAGTACAGGATGATGAGCATCGGCATCAGGCGGAAGGTCGCCTTCTTGATGCCGCTGGCGAGATGAGGACTCGCCAGCAGGGACGGCGCAGTGGCGCCGGGAGTGGATTCAGACACGAAGAACTCTCCTTTGAGCGGGGTTCGGTTGTACGGCGTCAGTTGCCCAGCGCGGGGATGATCATGAAGAGGCCGGCGGCCACGCAGATCACTCCGAGCACCAGGAAGGCGATACGGCTCTTGGACCATGGTCGAGTCATGATGAAACCCTTCAGTGCATGTAGAGACCGCCGTCGACGTTCAGGGTCTGACCCGTCACGAAGCCGGCGTTCTCGCTGATGAGGAAGGCCACCGCTGCGGCGATGTCCGTCGGTGTGCCTATGCGCGGCAGCACACCGTCTGCCGCCATCGCCGCCTTGCGCTCCTCCGTGAGGGTGCCGCCCATGATGTCGGTGTCGATCGGACCCGGCGAGATGACGTTGGCTGTCACGCCGAGCGGGCCGAGCTCGCGGGCGATCGAGCGCATGAGGCCGATGACGCCGGCCTTCGACGCCGAGTAGGGCGTCTTGGAGAACGTGCCGCCACCGCGCTGCGCGGACACGGATGAGATGCCGACGATGCGGCCGAGGCCGTTCTCGGCGAGGGTGCGGGCGACGCGCTGGGTGATCCAGTGCACGCCGTCGAGATTGATCGACTCCACGCGGTGCCATTCCTCAGGGGTGACCTCGAGGTACGGCACGGGCGATGACACACCGGCGAAGTTCACCACGGCGACGATCTGCGGAAGCTGCGCCTCGAGAGCATCGACGGCTGCGACCGCCTGCTCGCGATCGGCGACGTTCGCGCCGACGCCCACCGCGCGCACGCCGTGCGCCTCGGCGACTTCGGCGGCCGTCTGCGCCGCCGCCGCGGCGTCGACGTCGATGATCCCGATGCTCCAGCCGAGCTCGGCGAGGTGGAACGCCGTGGCGCGGCCGATCCCTCGGGGGCTCGCGGCGCCGGTCAGGATGACGGTTCGTTCAGCGGGGAATGTCGTGGACATCGATGGTGCTCTCAGTTCGAGGGGTGGATGGGCGCGGGGCCGAGCTCGTCCATGAGCTTCTTGATCGCGACGTACGCCTTGTTGCGGTACGCGATGAGCTCCGGCGTCCGCTCCGCCGGGACGTCGAGGAATCCGGCCCCGGACTTGGTGCCGAGCTTCCCGGCCGAGACGAGGTCGGAGAGCACCTTCGGCGTGGCGAAGCGCTCGGGGAACTCGGTCTGCAGCGAGGCGTAGCAGAACGAGTAGACGTCAAGTCCTGCCATGTCGGCGATCGCGAACGGGCCGAACACCGGCAGCCGGAAACCGAACGTCGTGCGCACGATCGTGTCGATGTCCTCCGGCGTGGCGACGCCCTCCTCGACGAGCTGGGTCGCCTCGTGGAACAACGCGTACTGCAGACGGTTGAGCACGAAGCCGGTCGCATCCTTGACCCGAGCGGTCTCCTTGCCCGTGGCCGCCACGATCGCCTCGACGACTGGCAGGATCGCCTCGTCGGTCGCGCCGTGCGGGATCAGCTCGACGCCGGGGATGAAGGGCGCCGGGTTGGAGAAGTGCACGCCGAGGAAGCGCTCGGGGTTCACGACAGCTTCGGCGAGCTTGCCGATGAGGATGGTCGAGGTGTTGCTGCCGATGATCGCATCCGGCGCGGCCGCCTCGGAGATGCGCCGCAGGGTGGCGTGTTTGATCTCGACCTTCTCCGGCACGGCCTCTTCGATGAACGAGGCGCCGGCGACGGCATCCTCGATCGTGGCGGCCGTCACGCGCTCCGCGATGATCTTCGCCGCCTCGGCGGGGAACAGACCGTCGGCGACGAACTGCTCGGCTTCTGCGATGAGGCGTTCGCGATTCTGCGTGGCGATCTCGATGTCGACGTCCGCGATGCGCACATCCGCGCCGGACATCGCGAGGCACTGGGCGATGCCGCCGCCCATGTATCCGCTGCCGATGACGGCGTAGACGGGGCGTTCCTGATCGGTCATGGTCTTCTCCTGGATCGAATTTCGGATGCGTCGAGTAGCGGGTGCGGCTCAGGCGCGAGCGGGCTCTGGCAGAAGCGTGCGCAGGTAGTCGCGGTTGGTAGCGCAGACGCCGAGGCTGTCGCCGCCGTACTGCTCCATGAGGAACGGTCCCGTGAAGCCCAGTTCCACGGCGCGCGCCACCATGTCGCGGTAGTTGATCAGGCCGAGCTCCATGCTGGTGGGCACGGCGGTCTGCCAGCTGCCGTCGCCGGCCTCATCGCGGATGTAGTTCTTGACGTGCCAGTAGTTCGCGTACGGGAGGGTCTTCTCGTGCATCTCGCGCCAGTCCTCGATCGGACGGTGCAGGCGCACGAGGTTGCCGATGTCGGGGTTGAGGCCGACGTTGTCCAGACCGATCTCCTCGATCAGCCGGACCGCGCTGTCCGCGGTGCCGAGGTAGGTGTCCTCGTACATCTCCAGCGCCATGGGCAGCCCGACGGATGCCGCGTGCTCACCGAGCTCGCGCAGTCGCTTCACGGCGAGCGCACGGGTCTCCGCGTCGTCGGGGTCGACAGGGCCCTGCGCGGTCCAGAACCACAGCGCCTTGCGCTGCGCGGCGCTGAACGGCTGGTGCAGACCGGTCGAGAACACCTGCATGCCGAGCTCGGCGGCGGCGTCGATGGCCTGGTGCGCATACGCGAGGTTCTGCTCGCCCTTGCCCGGCTCGATCACGCTCTGTCGCTGCACGTGCACCGAGACGAGCTGCACAGCGTGAGATGCAGCGATCGACTTGAGCTCGTCGCGCCGCTCCGGGGTGAGGTCGGACGGGCGGATGTGGCTGTCCGCGATCTCGATCGCGGTGAAGCCGAGTCCGGCCACGCGGCGGAAGACGCCGTCCCAGACTTCAGCCGGTGCATCGTGCAGGCGTGTGCCGTCGGCGGTGACGGGAGAGAACCCGTGCATGCAGACCGCGATCGGCCAGTTGTCGCTGTTGAGAGGGTGCGGCGTTGCGGTCATGACGACTCCATTGACGTGTTCATTCCGAAAGAAGATCTAAGCTTCCTAGATCCTATAGGAAATAGGCCACGCGTCAAGGCGTGCGAATCCGGCGCCGCCATGGGCGTGGCCCGCCGGCGGGATCAGCCGCGTTCGAGATCGAGAGAACGCGATCGCACCTGCTCGATGTGCCGGCGCATCTGACGCTCAGGCGCATCGTGGTCACCGCTCGCGAACGCGTCCACGATGGCCTCGTGCTCCGCGATCGCCTCTCGCACATCCGTGACGCCGTGCAGCACCGACTGCCGCATGCGGTGCAACTGCGCACCGAGCGACTCGGACATGGCGTCGAGATAGCTGTTGCCGCAGTGCTGGAAGACGACACGATGGAAATCGGCATCCGCGGTGAAGTAGGCAGTGGTGAGCTCGACGGCCGGAGCCCCCGAGCGCATCGAGGTGATAACGCGCTCCCCCGCGGCGCGATGCGCCTCCTCCGCTGCGCGCAGCTCCTCGAGCATCAGCGGTGCGGCCGGCGTGGCGAGCCGAGCAGCAGTCGACTCGAGCATGATGCGCGCCTCGAAGAGTTCGGCGAGCTGACCCGCGTCGAGCGGCGGAGCGACACGGTACCCCTTGAGAGCCTCGCGGGTGACGAGGCCCGTGCGCTCCAGCAGCACCATCGCCTCGCGCACGGGTGTCGGTGAGACATCGAGTTGACGGGCGATCGTGTCGATCGACAGCCGCGCACCGGGCGAAGCGTCGCCGCTCAGCAGCAGCTGCAGGATGCGGTCGTATACGTGATCGCGCAGGCCGCGGCGCTCGATCGTCGCGTCCAGGCCCGACAGGCGGCCCTCGAATTCGATCGTCATGTGTGCTTCTCCCTCGCCGTCGGCTTCTCAGGCGCCCAACAGTGCGACTTCATCGAGAATGTCACGGATGGCCGTCGGATCGTGCGCGAACCTCCCGAGGAACACCCCGTCGACGCTGTCGGCGATGGTCGTGAGCAGTCCGGGGCCCGCGCTTCCGCCGTAGATCACCCTGGCGCCGTCCGGACCGCTGCGCAGATGCTCGCGCAACCGCGAGCACACGCCCCTGATGTGCGCGGACGACGCGGGCTCCGCTGCACCGATCGCCCACAGCGGCTCGTAGGCGACGACGATCGGCCCGATGGCGCCCGCGGCTTCCGCGGTGCTGAGGCCGGATCGGATCTGCTCGATGCAGACCTCGGCGGCGGCCGCCTGGTCGATCCGCTCCGATTCGCCGACGCACAGCACCGGGGTCAGTGCGTTGCGCAGCGCGGCGTGCACCTTGTCGGCCACGGCCTCGTCCGTCTCGCCGAACAGGCGCCGGCGCTCGGCGTGCCCCACCTCGACGAAGCGGCAGCCCAGCTCCGCGAGCACCGCTCCCGACACTTCGCCGGTGAAGGCACCCGCGTCCGCCGCCGCGAGATCCTGTGCACCGACCTCGAGCGGACCGGCGACGGCGAGCGCCGCGGGGATCGAGGGGTGCTGCGGCATCACGAACGCGGTGACCGAGGGTGCGGCCGGATGCGAACGCATGATCTCGGCTACCGCGGTGACCCACTCGACGGTGCGTGCGTGCGTGAAGTACATCTTCAGGCTCACGCCGATGAGCATGGACGCGTCGATTCTCAGGCGCCTTCGTAGGCGCAGATCTCCTGCACCTTCTCGGCCGAGGCGCTGCTCGGGTCGAAGGTGTACGTGAGCCACTCGCCGGCGAGGCGCCTGGCCAGCTCGACGCCGATGACCCGCTGACCCATGCAGAGCACCTGCGCGTCATTGGAGAGCACTGAGCGCTCGACGCTGAACGAGTCGTGCGCCGTGACAGCGCGGATGCCCGTGACCTTGTTCGCGGCGATCGCGACGCCGAGGCCGGTGCCGCAGATCAGGATCGCGCGGTCGGCGTCGCCGGCTGCGACCTTCTCCGCCGCGTTCGTCGCGATCCGCGGATAGTTCGTGTGCCCGTCCGCATCGACGCCGACGTCCACGACGGATTCGACGAGGGGGTTGGCGAGCAGATCTGCCTTGATGCGTTCCTTGTAGTCGAAGCCCGCGTCGTCCGAGCCGATCACCAGTCGAAGTGCCATGTCAGTCATTCCCCTTCAGGATGTCGAGAACCGTGTGTGCGATGAGCGCGAACGAGACCGCGCCGGGATCGGGGGTGCCGAGACTCTTGTCGCCGTGCGAGCGGGCACGTCCGAGCTTGGCGGTGAGGTCTGCGGTGTCCTTGGCGGCCCGGTCAGCGGCCGCGGCGGCGTCGGACCAGGCGGCGATGAGCTCAGTACCTGAGCCGACGAGCTCATCGAGACGATCGGCGAACGGGACGATCGCGTCGATCATGGTCTTGTCGCCGACCTTGGCCTTGCCGAATGACATCACGGCGTCCTTCATGGCCGTGACGCCGGCGGCCGCGCGCACCGGGCCGACGTCGGCGTCGTCACCCAGCGTGGCGCCGAGCGCGACGAGCATCTCGCCCCAGATGGCGCCGGAGGTTCCGCCGCCCTTGTCAGCCCACGCGTCGCCGGCGTGCTGCAGCGCGGTGCGGGCACCGGCGCCTTCGGCCACGACGGCGGATGCCGCGGCAGCGGCCGCACGGCTTCCGCGCTGCATCCCTATCCCGTGATCGCCGTCTCCGGCGATGCGGTCGATCCGGCCGAGTTCATCGGCTTCGGCATCCAGCATGGTCGCGATCGCCGTCAGCGCGCGATCGATCGTCGCGGCCGCACGGCGAGAGTCATCGCTCGCAGGCCCGATCACGACCTCCTCCTCGACGACCTCGACCGCGTCGACCATCACGCGCCCTTCGACAGCGCCGCGCCGGAAGGCCGCGGTGTCGCACGATGCGTGCCAGAGCGGCTCGAGCTCGTCATCGAGCCACAGCAGCGTGAGGGAGGCGCCCGCCATGTCGAAGCTCGTGCAGAACTCCCCCACCTCGGGTGACACGACGACGACTCCTGCCTCTGTGAGCAGGCGGTCCACCTCGGCGTACACGACGTAGAGCTCTTCGTACTTGACGCTGCCGAGGCCGTTGAGGATCGGCACGACGCGCGCGCCCTCCTGGGCGATGCCATCCGGGATCTCGGCCAGGAGCGACGACACGAACAACTCAGCCAGACCGGCCGCCGTCGGCACGGCGACCTCGTCGATGCCCGGCTCCCCGTGGATGCCGAGGCCGACGGCCATCCGGCCTTCGGGAACCGTGAACAGCGGCTCGTCGGCACCGGGGAGTGTGCAGCCGCCGAAGGCCACGCCGAGCGTCCTGGTGCGTGCATTGGACAGCGCAGCCAACCTCTCGACCTCGTCGAGATCGAGACCGGACTCTGCGGCGGCACCCGCGATCTTGAAGACGACGAGGTCGCCGGCGATACCGCGGCGCTTGTCGATCTCGGTCGCCGGTGCACTGGAGATGTCGTCGGTCACCACGACGGTGCGGCAGTCGATCCCCGCCCCACGCATGCGCTCCTGCGCCTGGGTGAAGTGCAGCACGTCACCGGCGTAGTTCCCGTAGCTCAGCAGGACGCCGCGACCCTCGTGCGCCGCCGTGGCGACGCTGTGCACCTGGTGGGCGGACGGAGACGCGAAGAGGTTGCCCATGGCGGCGCCGTGCGCGAGCCCAGGACCCACCAGTCCAGCGAACGCCGGGTAGTGGCCGCTCCCGCCGCCGATCACGACCGAGACGGTCGGCTCTGCGCCTCGCGTCGAACGCACGACTCCGCCGGCGACCGGACGCACCCAGCGAGCGGACGCCGCGGCGAAGCCCGCCGCGGACTCGGCGGCGAAGTCATCCGGATCGTTGAACAAGCGCGTCATTGCGGTCTCCTCTAGGCGAAAGGGGGGCGCATACGCACCCACACGCTCGATCCTATAGGAAATTGGATCAAATGGAACCAGTCGATCCGTCGCTCGAAGAGGTCAGCGCAGCAGTCCGAGGCTCGCCAGCGCCATCCTCACGAGGGTGCCGCGGCCGCCCTCCATCTCGGCGGACACCGCGTCGGATGCCGCGTCCTCCGGCGTGAACCAGGTGATCTCCAGCGCGTCCTGGCGGGGCTCGCAGGTGCCGGTGACGGGGACGACGAAAGCGAGCGACACGGCGTGCTGCCGATCGTCGTGATACGCGCTGACGCCGGGCAGCGGGAAGTACTCGGCCACCGTGAACGGCAGCGGCTGCAACGGCAGTTGGGGGAAGGCCATGGGTCCGAGGTCGTTCTCGATGTGACGGAACAGTGCATCGCGCACGGTCTCGCCGTAGCGCACTCGGCCGGAGACGATCGTCCGCGTCATCTCGCCGAGGGGTGTGGAACGCAGCAGGATGCCGAGCTCGGTCACCAGCCCGGAGCCGTCGGCGCGCACGGGGATCGCCTCGACGTACAGCATCGGCAGGCGACGGCGCGCTTCGGCGAGTTCGAACTCGCTCAGCCACGCCGGATTGTTCGCGTCTGCGGGCAGCTCGCTGAACCGGGAGAGGTCGTCGTCGCCCCCCTCGGGGTCAGGATCAGGTGTGCGCACCGACATGCCTCATTTCTATCAGTGTCTTCGCCTGCTGGCAGGATGGACGTGTGAGCGATGAACTCCGGATCGACGTCGACGCCACCAGATGGTCACCCGGCGAGCGCGCAGGGCTGCCGCTGGTCGTGCTGCTGCACGGGTACGGCGCTGACGAGCACGACCTGTTCGGCCTCGCACCGTTCCTTCCGGATGGCATCGCCGTCGCGTCCGTCGCCGCGCCCCTGGCTCCGCCCTGGCCCATGCCAGGCAGGTCGTGGTACGCGATCGACGGTCTGGACGGCCGCAGCCCGGACGGCGTGACCACCGCGGCGCACGCATTCCTGCGCTGGCTCGACGAGGCAGCAGGCGACGCGCCGTCGGTGGCGCTGCTCGGGTTCTCGCAGGGTGCCGCCGTGGCGCTGCAGGCGCTGCGCCTCGACGCCGACCGCTTCGATGCCGTGGTCGCCCTCAGCGGTTACGCGTCGCCGGGAGAGCTGCCCGATGACGAGGCGCTGCGCGAACGGCGTCCCAAGGTCTTCTGGGGTCGCGGTACGCACGACGACGTGATCCCCGGTGCCCTCATCGCCCACACGTCGCAGTGGCTCCCCGAGCATTCCGAACTCACCGGTCGCGTCTACCCCGGGCTGACGCACAGCATCTCCGAGGACGAGCTGTCGGATGTGCGCATCTTCCTCGAGAAGTGGCGCGACGCCTCAGCGGGCTGAACCTGGTTCCTCGTCGGGCGCATCGCCTTCGATGTCCGGTTGCGCCCCATCGTCCACGGCATGCTCGCGCGCAGCATCCGCACGGCGTCCGACCATTGCCATCACCACCGCGAACGCGACTCCGATGGCGATGCCGAGCGTGATGCCGCGGCCCATGTCATCCAGTGCAGCGCCCAGGGCGACGCCGACCCCCATGCCGATCGCGATCCCTGCGCCCCAGGTCATCCGCTGACGCGCTTCGTGGCCGCTCATCCGCTCGTCAGGCATGGCTCCACGCTAGCCAGTGCCGAACCTCGCGGCATCCCCCGTGAGACGGATTCCGCGCCCTGCCCGCGCCTCAGTGCTTCTTGCCGCCGCCGGGGACGTCGATGTCCGCCCAGACGAGCCGGTGGTCACTGGAGGGGAACGGATAGACGCCGGTCAGGCGCGAGAGCGGGTCGTCCGATGCCGGCCAGAACACGCCGGAGTCGATGATGCGGATCTGACGGCTCGGCAGCACGTAGTCGACGCGGATGTTCCCCGGCGGCTCGGCGAAGTCGGCGGTGTCCTGCGCCGGGTGGCCCACGTGCTCGAGGTTGATGCCGCCTTGCAGGTCGGCCGCCTCAGCGGCCCCTTCGCTCTCCGGCACGGATGCCGTGTTGACACGGGGGCTCTCGAGCAGCTGCTGGATGGCGCCACCGGTGGAGTCCCCGTCGTTGGGGTCGGCGTTCTGGTCTCCGGCGATCACGAACAGCTCGCCTCGTCCGAGGCCTCCGCTGCGCCCCTGATCGTCGGTGATGTACGACCCGGTGCGGCCCCCGGCGACGTAGTCGGCCCAGAGGCGGATCTCGTCGTGATTGCGGCGGCCGTTGCGGTCCTCCGCACCGTCGAAGGTGGGCGGGGTCGGGTGCGACACGAGGAAGTGCACGGTCTTGTTCTTCGACACCTGGATCGGCACGTCCCAGTGCGACTTGCTCGAGAGCGGGAACTGCGCGAGCTCCTCCGGCGAGTAGAAGTCCGCGGGTTCCTCGGTCGCGGGGTCGTCTGGCAGGAGCGCGCCCGGCATGTCCGCCCAGAGGAGGTTCTGGAACGTGCGGACGGCGTCCTGGTCGATCGGATGCTTCGAGTACACGGCCATGCCGTACTGCCCTGGGAACAGACCGAAGCCCCAGGCATCGTCGCCGCCGGAGATCGCGCCGTCGTTGTTCAAGTCGAAACCGCTCGGCACACCGGTGTTGACGGGCGCCGAGTAGCGGTAGGCGTACTCGACGGGCTCGGCGTCGCCGTGCGCCACCGACAGATAGTTCTCCTGGAACAGTCGCAGCGACTCGCCTGCCGCGTCGTAGTCGAACTCGTTGATCAGCAGCACGTCGGGGTTCGCGCGCTGGATGATCTCGGCGATGACGTCGGCCTGCGGGTTGCCGGGGGCGGAGAGGTCCGCGACGAGCGCACCCTCGGTGCCGCGGTTGAGGGAGGCGTTGAAGGTGGCGAAGCGCAGATCCGATCGGTCGCCTGCTTCGTGCGGAGGCGCGGCGACGGCCGGCGCTGCGGTCGAGACGGCGGCCCCGACGACCAGTAGTGCGGCGAGAGCTGCGGCTCGGGCGCGACGATGCGTGTTCATGCGAGCAACGCTAGCCCGCCACGATGACGCCGAGAAGACCGATCGATGAACGGATGACGACCGCGACACGCCCGGGGGTTGCATGGAGCGACACGCCCGGGTATCGTCGTCACGTCCTGTCCGCCGTGTTTGGAAGTTCATTGATCTGATCCGTCGCCTCCGCGCTCTTCTTTCCGCGCGCTGACACGGATCCTTCCTCCGGTTCATCTCCGCCTCTCTCGGCGACGCCCTTCGACGGGCTCAGGGACCAGCGACCCGTGTCGGTGCATCCGCACATCCCGGGAGACACCCCATGTCATTGCAGAACACCCACGCATCGGTCACCCTCGACCGGCTCACTTTCACCTGGCCGGATGGCTCGACGGCGCTCGACGGCGTCACCGGCTCTTTCGGCACCGGCCGCACCGGCCTCGTCGGCCGCAACGGCTCAGGCAAGTCGACGCTGCTGCGCCTGATCGCCGGAGAGCTGCCGCCGACGGCGGGCGCGATCCACACCACCGGCGACGTCGCCTACCTTCCCCAGAGGCTGACGCTCGATGTCGATCGCCGCGTCGCCGAACTGCTCGGCGTCGCGGAACCGCTGGATGCCGTGCGCGCCATCTCCGCGGGCGACGTCGACCCTGCGCACTTCGACGCGGTCGGCGACGACTGGGACATCGAGGCCCGAGCCGAGGCGTCGCTGGCCGAGGCCGGGCTCGATCCGTCGTTCCTCGATCGCCGCGTCGGTGAGCTCTCCGGCGGGGAGGCCGTGCTCGTCGCGATCTCCGGCATCCGTCTGCGGCGCGCGCCGATCACGTTGCTCGACGAGCCGACCAACAATCTCGACCGCGACGCCAGGGCTCGTCTGGGCGACATGGTGCGCTCGTGGAAGGGGACGCTCGTTGTCGTCAGTCATGACGTGTCGCTGCTCGAGTTGATGGACGACACGGCTGAGCTCTATGCGCACGCGCTCAGCACGTTCGGCGGCCCGTACTCCGAATGGCGTGCGTGGCTGGACGGCGAGCAGGATGCCGCACGCCAGGCCGAACGCGATGCGAAGCAGTCGCTCAAGAAGGAGAAGCGCCAGCGCATCGAGGCCGAGACCAAGCTGGCGGGCAGGGCCCGCATGGCGAACAAGGCGTTCGTCGAGAAGCGCGTCCCGAAGATCATCGCGAACGGCAGGAAGATGGCCGCTCAGGTGTCGGCCGGACGACTGCGCACCGAGGTCGCCGAGAAGGAGAGCGAGGCGAGGGCCGCGCTCGATGAGGCCGGGCGGCGGGTGCGCGGTGACGCCTCGATGAAGATCGAGCTGCCGGATCCGGAAGTGTCGAGCGCACGGCGCATCGCCACCCTCGGCGACGGCGAACGGTCCTGGATCATCCAGGGACCGGAGCGGGTGGCGCTGATCGGTCGCAACGGCGTCGGCAAGACGACGCTGCTGGAGCGGCTGGTCGACGGCATCGCGGACGGCTCGCCCGCCGCGACCGCCCACACCGATCGCATCGGCTACCTGCCGCAGCGCATCGACGGGCTCGACGATGCGCGCTCGGTGCTCGAAAACGTCGCGGCGGCCGCGCCCACGATCCCGGAGAAGGAGTTGCGCAACAGGCTCGCGCGGTTCCTCATCCGCGGTGACACGACGGACAGGCCCGTCGGCACGCTGTCGGGCGGCGAGCGCTTCCGCGTCGCGCTCGCGAAGGTTCTGCTCGCCGACCCGGCACCGCACCTCGTGGTGCTGGACGAGCCGACGAACAACCTCGACCTCGACACCGTCGACCAGCTCGTCGAGGCGCTGCGCGCGTACGGCGGCGCTGTACTGATCGTCAGTCACGACGACGTGTTCCTGGATCGGCTCGACCTGGATCTGACGCTCGAGATCGTCGAGGACGGGCGGATGCAGGAGGTGCCGATGTGAGACGCCGTGGGGCTCGACGCCTGGGCGCCGGCGGCGTCAGAGGATCGTCATCCACCACGGCATCTCGCCGATGGGCACGGCCGTGAAGGCACCGTCTTCGCCGAGGATGAGGAGCTGGTTCGCGTACCAGGCTCCCGGCGGGGTGGAGATGACCGCCGTCGAACCGCCGCCGGTGATCGCACGAACCGCTTCATAGGGCATCTCGCTGGATGAGACGATCTCGCCGGTCACGGCATCCACTGCGCTCAGCAGTATCTGCTCGGCGTTGATCGATTCCCGATGCTGCACGAGCAGGAAGCCCTGCTCGATGCCGGCGGGTTCCGGTACCTCCGAGAGGTCGCCGGGGAGGATCGCGGCGTCCACGAACTCCGTGGACCTCGACGGCGGTCCTCCCGGCGGCGTGATCTCCAGGATGCTCCGCTGGACCGCTTCCGAAACGGATTCGATCGCGTAGATCGTTCCCTCAGGTCCCTCTGCGACGTCGACGGTCTGCGTCAGGGCGCTGTCGTCGAAGTGCGATGACGTGCTCAGCACTTCCCGCCACGCGCGCACGGTCATCAGGTCCGCCTGCTCCGCCTGCGTCCGCCCGACCGGGATCTGCAGGATCTCGCCCGTGCCGCTCAGCACCGTCGCGACGTCCGCACTTTCGTCGTAACCGTACGCACTCGCCTCGAAGACGGCGCCTGACCCGAGTCCGTCGACGTCCGCGCCTTCGGCGTGCACCTCACCGGATGAGGCGTCGAGGATGACGAGTCCGTGATCCGTGCCGACGTAGACCCAGTCGGCGTCACCGGCGAGCACGACCGCGTCGCCGGCGAGATCGTCGTTGAGATGCGTGTCCCACAGCTGCTCACCGTCGCTCAGGCGGATGGCCGCGGCCCGCATCTGGAACGCCGGCTCGAAGAACCCGGGCCGCGACGTGTCCAGGTACGTGACGACCGCGACCTCTTCTTCGCCCATCGCGATGACGGCGGATGTCGCGGTGACCTCGACGTCCCGTGACGAGGGGGTCGAGACGAGGACAGCGATGAGGATCGCACCGACGACGATGAACGGTGACAGGATGATCAGAGCGAAGATCCATCGATGCTTCTTCGACGAGCGATCCGGAAGCGATTGCACCGTGATGTCCATGGGCTGTTCCTCCTTTCACCGTCAGGATCGCACGACGGCTCCGCTCCCGATCACGGGTTGTGCCGGCGTCGCCGCGCCTGGCTAAGGTTGACGCATATGAGCCCGTCCACGAAGCTCACTCCAGCGAACGCAGCACCCTCTGAACCGGGTGCGCCGCGCCCGCGCGCCCTGGTGATCTCGGAGGCGTGGCTCGGCCTCGGCGACGGGGTCGCACCGCTCAGCAACGGCTCCGGACGTCCGCTCGCACGCACGGTGAAGCTCATCCTCGAGCCGCTGATCATCCGCCCCGTGCAGAATCCGCAGCTCGCGGGATTCTCTCTCGCGCCGGATGCCGCGACCGAGCTGGCCGCGCGCATCGCATCCGCCGGCGACGATCTTCTGGCGACGGCGGAATGGTTCCTCGTGCTGAAGAGGGCCAGGCGCGTTCTGCGCATCACCGACGGCAACCCGCAGGAGAAGTACTTCCAGCGCTGCTTCGAGCTGGCGCGCACCCTGGGCCGTCCCGCGGCCGCTACCGCCGACGAGACCGCGTCCGAGATCGTGTCGGAGATCGCGCACGCCGGCGGCGACGCTCTCATGAGTCGCATCCGCGCGCTGCTGCAGGACGCCGACGAGGTCGGACGTCTCGAGGGCGCGCTCGAAGAGGCGTGGAGGACGCGCCAGCGGCACGCGCCTGGACCGGACGCGCGAGAGATGCTCACCGCTGTGCTCGACGACTGCGGCGGTGCGCGTACTCCCGAGCTCGATGAGCTGATGGACGCACGCGCCGGCAGTGCGGCGGCGGCGCAGCTGGAATCCGCCGACGTCGCGCGCCGGCTCGGCCTCACTGAACTCGAGCGCCCGGCGGCTCCGGCGCTCGGTGCAACGGCGTCCAAGCGCGCGCTGCCCCGTCCGTTCGATCGATCGGTGTTCGAGCGTCTGTTCGCCGCGCTCTCCGGCGGTGCCGCTCTCGACACGACGCTCGGAGCGGACGAGGTCGTGGAGGACGAGATCGCACGCACGGCGAGCGCATGGGAACTCGCGAACGAGCAGAGCCGCGTCGTCATGCTGCTGGGGGTGGAGGCCAGTCACGCGCTGGAGCCCACCGAGCTGCTGCATCCGACGAACGCCCATCGGCTTCTCAGCGGGCGGTGGGAGCGCGAGGCCTACGTGCGCCGTGCGCTGCGTCTGCCCGGTGAGCTGAGCGGGGTCCCTGAAGCTGTGCGCGATGACATCCGCACCGTTCGCCAGGGCTATCTGCGCAGGCTGTGGGTGCGCCTGCACGGACGCGAACTGCGCGACCAGCAGACGACGGGCGCCGAGCTGTGGGACACCCTCGACGGCGTGCTCCGCTCTGTCGTGATGGATCAGCGACAGCGGCTGAAACTCGCGATCGGCCGTGATGTGGAGGGCGTCGCATGAGCATCTGGATCCGCATCTCCGACGGCTCGGCGCTCATCTCGCACTCGGCACCGGCCGTCGAGCGCGCAGCCATCCGCACTGCGTTGGTCGAAGCGCGCGGGGCGCTTCTCTCATGGGATGCCGCCTCTGACGAGCGTTTTCCGGATGCCGAGATCCACGGCCCCGTGCAGGCTCTGGCGTGGCTCGCCGAGATCTACGGCGTCGACATCGCCGCCGCTGTCCGCGCCGCCGTCGACGCTTCGCTGCCCCTGCCGCAGGACGCCGAGTTCGTCGATGCCGCGCATCGTCTGGCGGCTCTGAGCTGGGCACGCCACTGGTGGCCGGCGGGGATCTACACCCCGGCGTTGAACGGTGCGGTCCTCGCTGCCGAGACGGTGCTCGCCGCCCATGCTGTGGAGCACCTGCTCGATGACGAGGATGCCGTCGAACGCGCACTGCACGAAGCGGCGGGGGCTCCATCCGCCCTCGCCATGGTGCCGCCGCGATTGCGAGCCGACGCCGCTTCCCTCGCGGACGCCCTCGCTTCCCTCGCCGACGACCATGGCGTCGTGCTGGATCCCGCCGTGATCTCCCAGCCCCAGGGCTGGGCGCTCGCCGCCGGTGCGCGCACGCAGCCGGACGACGGCATCGAGATCAGCCACGGCACGTCTCCGGTGCGCTGGGCCGACGTCCCCGCCCAGACCGTCGCGGCGGACAGCGACGCGCAGTGGTCGCTGCGACACGTCGATGGCGTCCCGCACCTGCACATATCGGTCGCCGCCGTCCCTGGTGCGACGGCCGACCTCTGGGCCCGCTTCGGCCCGGAATCGCTCGATATCGACGTCCCGCTGCACGGCGACGGCAACCTGTTCGCCGGCCACGCCCAGGTCGCCGCATCCGTCGCCCTCCTGCCTCTCGATGACCGCACGCTCTGGGTGCGCGACCCGATCCTTGCGCCGGTGCCGGGCCCGCCCGAGGCCGAAGACGACCGCGATGCGGTGCGCGAGCACGCCGTCGCACGGCTGGATGATCCGCAGTCGAGCCTCGCGGAGCGGGCGGCGGCGGAATGACCGACCGCGACGATCCGCGCGCCATCCGGGGGCGGGTGCCGACCAGCGAGCCATGGATCCCGGTGCGCGATCTCAACAACGACGGCGCGAATCTGCTCAGTCGGGGCCTGCTCGACGAAGCTGCGCAGAAGCTGGGTGAGGCGGTTGCACGCACGGAGGGCAGCGACGAGATCGATGCTCGGGATCTGCGTTCACGGGCGCTGCTCAATCTCTCCGGGGTCTACGACCACCGTGCCGAACTCGACGAGGCGCTGCGCCTGGTGGATGAGTCGATGGCTGTCGGCACCGCGCTCATGGAACAGATCGGTGATGAACACGGCACACGCACCGTGCTCGTGAACGCCATGGTCTCGCGCACACAGATCCTCGCTCAGAGCGACCATCTGCCCGAGGCGCTCGCCCAGATCGACGAGGCGCTGGCGACGCTCGACGCGCATGACGTCGTCCAGGGAGACCTCATGCGCTTCCAGTCCCACCATCTCCGGTCCTCGCTGCTGCTGTTCGTCGGTCGATTGGAGGAGGCGGCGTCCGAGGCTCGGCGCGCACTGGATCTCGCCGTTCGCGTGGATCCGCGCCTCGCCTCGCACGCTTACCTCACCCTTGCGGCCGTCTCGCAGCGCACCGGCGACCTGGTCGCCGCGAACGAGTACATCGAGCTCGCACACGAGGTGCAGGGCGAGGACAGCGATGCCGTCACCCGGCAGATCACCCTGGAGAACCGCGCGAGAGCCGCGATGCAGCAGGGGCGGTACGACGATGCCGGTGAGCTGTTCCGGCAGGCGACCGTGCTCGCCCGCGATGCCGGGCTCGTCACACGCGAGACCGCCAGTCGCATGGGTGTCGCGGCGGCCTATCTGCAGACCGGGAATCCGGCGCTGGCGGCGAAGGTTCTGCGCACGCTCATCACTGCGCTCGGAACCGATGGCGCGGTGCACGATCGGTTCGAGGCGTACAGTCACCTCGGTGATGCGGAGTCGAAGCGCGGCAAGTTCGTTCGGGCCGAGGATGCGTATCTCGCGGCCCGCGAACTGACGCGCTCCGCGTACGAACGCTGCCGCGTCGACCTTCGTCGGGCCGAGATGCAGGCGGAGTGGGCGAGCTTCACCCCGCTGCCGGGCAAGCGCATGGCGCGGCTGCGCGAGGGACTCGACATGGCGATCCCCGTACTGCTGGCGACCGAGGCGTTGCGCGGTGACTTCGGGCCCGGAGCGATCCGCGAGCGCTGGAGCCTTCAGGTCGCGGCGCCCGCACGAGAGCTCGCGTTCCGGCTGGCGATGACGCTGGGCGATGGACAGGTACTGTTCGAGTTGATCGAGAATGCCGCAGCGTCGGCGACCCTGCAGGCAGAGGCGATAGAAGCTCAGCTGACGAGCGAGGGACCGGACGACGCTGCGGTGGCTCCCATCGTCGATTTGTTCGCCGATGAGGCGATCGACTCGGACGTCGAGCTCCCCGCAGCCGCATCCGGTTTTGCCGGAGCCTCGGCCTCGTCACCGCCGCTGCGCTTCGCCCCTCCGCCACGGGTGGTGGCGCAGCCCGGGGCCGAGCCCGCGCTTGAGAAGTGGATCCGCATCGCCGAGGCCGAGTACGGCGTCGCCGTGCGCTCTGAGACGGTCGTCGCGGCGTGGTGAGAGGTCTGACTCCGAAGAACTGGCGCGAGGCGAGGCATCTCGGGCCTGCCGCCCGGAGGGTGCAGGTCGACGGATCCGCGGTGCTGGCCGACCTGCCGGACGACGTGCAGCCCGTCGCCCGGCTGCGCTACGTCGACGGCGAGGATCTGTTCGTCAGCTGGATCTGGGATCACCAGCTCGATTCGCCGCGGATGACGGCGATCGAAAGGCATCTGGTCGCACCGGCGCTCGAGGAGCTGGCACGAGCGTTGCCCACGCCGCTGCCAGGAGAGACCGGAGAGCAGGCGCTGAAGCGGGCGCTGACCGACGGAGTCCTGCTCGATCTCGAACGCGAGCAGCGTCTCGCCGAGCTGCTCACCTCAGCGCTGATCCCTGGCTGGCTCGGGGTCGAGCTGAATGCCCTCGAGATCGCGGGGAGGCGCCCGCACCTGCGCATCCAGCTGTCCCCGTCGACGGCCCAACTTCCGTGGGAGCTGATGAGCACCTCGGATGGCGAGCGCGGCATCGACATGGTCGATGCGTCGGTGCTGTTGCCGGCGTCGTTGCGCAACGATCCAGCGCGGGTGGTCTCGCCGTGGAGCGCGGGCTCTGCCGTCGTCGCGGTGCTGGATCCCGTCGTCCCCGGCTTCTCGGCGGCGAGCGAGCTGGGCAGCGTGCTCGGGCCGATCGACGCCGACTCGCAGTTGGCCGAGATGGTGCGCGATCTCGGAGGTCGCGTGCTCCCGTCGGTGGGTGCCCCCGAGTCCGCGTTCCGGCGTCGTGATGTGGGCCGGGTGGAGCTCGGCGAGGCCGGGCGGGATGCAGGGCGTCTGATGTATGTGGGGCACGTCACCTCCTCCACGCATGCGCTGGATGCGCGCATGCATCTGTCTGATCGGGCGGATGCGCCAGGGTCGACGCCTCCGACCGGGCCGCATCGCCCGTATTCTGCGGCGGACATCGCTCTGGGAGCGCCCGGTCTCGAGCCGCTGCGTGCACCGAACCGGGTCGCGCTGATCGCGTGCGACTCCGGGAGCGATATGCGCTTCGCCGAGCCGACCGGGCTCGTGGCGGCGTTCACTTCGCGCGGTGCCGAGTACGTGACGGCGACTCGGTGGACGCTTCCTACTGAAGCGGGCTTGCGGCGCTTCGTTCCGGCTCTGGGAGACCGAGTCGAAGGGATGCTGGCCGAGGCCGTCATCGCGGTGAACTCAGCGCACGAGGCCCCTGATCCTGTCGCCGCGATGGGACGCTGGCAGAGGGAGAAGCGTCGCCTGTGGACGCAGACCGGCGACCCGCGGCACTCCCCGATCATCTGGGGGACGCTGGCGACGGCATGGGCGCCTGCGCCCGTGTCTTTCTGAATCGCGCTTCATCGAGAATGCGTGATCGGGAGGACCGATGCGGTGACCCATCCTGAAGCCGTGGCGAACCCGCAGCGGCGGTTCAGGCAGGAGGCGGTGATCTTCATGACGAGCGGCCGGCGGATGCGACGACTGGAGCGGTTCGCGTTCGCATACGGGATGCAGTTCGCGGTCGAGCCCGCGGGAGAGCGCCGCGCAGCGAGCTTCTTCGTGCGATCGGATCATCAGGATGCCGTCGCATGGTTCGGCGTTCCCGGGACGAAGGGGTCCGAGGTCGCGCAGCACATCGAACGGGTCGACATCGGCGGAGCGGACAACAAGGAGATGAAGACCCGCTGGACCTGGGCGGTGTTCACCCTGCGTCAATCCGGACGCGTCGCCGACGCGACGGCGGCGGGAGTCTGGTCGATGCTGCCGCGCCGCTGGAGCGTCGAGCTCGTCGGATCAGAGTTGTTCCTGGTGACGACCAGGCACACGTCTCTCACGTCTCCTCGGCTGTGGCGGATGCTGCGCGAGGTGCAGCAGGTACTGCATCCGGTGCTCGCGCACCCCGCGCGCACGTCGTCCATGGCAGAGCGCGAGCGGCGCGGTGTCGAGTGCAAGATCACTGCGTCAGGTCTGCGAGCCAGTCGTGACCGGGGAGCGTTCGGCTGAGCGCGTCGTGCAACCATCCAAGTCGCCTGTCGTCGAGGAAAGGAAGCGTGGCGGCGAAGTCGACGTCATCCTTGGGCCGCTGACCCTTCGCCTTGTAGAGCAGCTGGATCTCGGGTTGCAGGTACCGGATGCCGTCTTTCTCCCAGAGGGCATCGGCGAGTGGCATCCGCACAGCCGTATCGCGTCTGTACGCCCATTCGCTGCTGGTTCCCGGGCTCAGCAGGATGTCGTACTCCCATGGGTGCGCGGCTCCCGGCCGGGTCCAGAGCTGCCCACACCCTTCCGGCAGGATTTCGTCTGCGAGAGCGTCCGGGCGATCATCGGGACATAGTGGGCGGAGCGCGCCCGCGAATGCAGCCCACACGTCGAGCTGATTCGCGAGGTGGCGGCGGAGCAGCGGCAGCTCGTCACGGAGCACTGAGGGATCCATATCATCGTGGTGCCGCTGCACCCCGGTGAACGCTTCCAGCGCCCAACCGCCGGCGATCCACCATGTGCCGGGATATTCGTGGAGCAGCTCGGTCACGTCTGCCGGGGTACGCGGACGCCACGACCCGTAGAGTCTCTCGAAGTCGGAACCAGCGTCGCCCACAGCCGAAAGGCTATCGCTCGAGGTCAGAACGGCGCTTCGGACGGCATGCGGTCGGCGACGTCGTCGAAGGTGACGTAGGTGGCGACGCCCGGTGGGCGATCGACGTAGATCCTGCCGGTGGGACTGGTCCATTCCAGCACGCCACTGCCGAGTTGTCGCACTTTCCAGGGCGTCTGATGCTTCGTCACATGATGTCGGCGGCAGAAATCGGCCAGATTGGCGACGGTCGTCGCACCACCGTGCGCGTGATCGATCGTGTGATCGTCGTCGCACAGCCTTGCCACCAGTCGGCATCCGGGGAACCTGCAGCGCCGATCTCTGGCTCGCAGATACCGACGCATCTCGGACGAGGGGCGATACCTGTCGACTCCGAGCACCATCCCCGACGCCGGATGCGTGAAGACTCGATCGAAACCGGGAGCGTTGCCGACCAGGATCCGCGCGGTCGCGGGGTCGACCGGGCCGACGCCCTCCAGATGCGCGGGAGAAGCGATCTCGTCGGCGTCGGTCAGGCTCAGCGCCGGGACCGTGATGTCGATATGCGCGCGGATCTCTCCGAGCAGTCCGTCCTCGGTCTCATGGCCGGTCGGAGTGCCCGTGAGGATCAGATCGGCGAGCAGATCGAACCGCAGTTGATTCATCGACCTCTCGTCCGCGAAATCGTCTGCCCCCGCATCCGCTGCCGCACCACCGCACTCCTTCGCGAGCCGCGCGTTCTCGGCCTTGACCTTCAGGCCCATCTGCGTCGCCCTGTCGTGCATGCCGTTGACGATCGCGCTCGGTCCGAACAGGGTGAGTTCGCTCATGCCGTCGTCGCGCCCGCGCACCCACGCTCCGCGCCTCTCGCGCGCTTCGCGATGCCTCTCGGTGAACGAGGTCGCTCGGAAGAGTTCGGCCGTCTGCGCGGCGAACGGACGCAGCCTGTTCGGGGACTCGATCTCAGCGCGCGCGACCACAATCGCTTCATAACGCGCCCTGTTCTCCGCATCCTCGATCTGCTCACCGGCATCCATGATGACCCGCACATGCGCCTGCGAGATGTGACCCGCGCCGAACGATGCCGCCGTCGCAGGGAAGCGTTCCTGAAGCATCGCGGCGGTCCCCATATGGGACTCGATCGTCCGATCGCTCAACCGCAGCGCGGCGCCGATCTCGGTCGCGATCGCGCGCTGCGACATCTCCCGCGAATCGACGGAGTCGAACGGCTCATCATCAGCGATGCGGGAGGCCGTCGCCAACAGCGCCGACTTCGTCGCCATCAACTGATTGATCGTCTGGTCCACGGATGAGAGCGTCGTGACGACATCTTCGAGCAGTGCGTTCAGCACCGGTGAAGTCATCGTCGAAATGTTCATATATACATTGAACTACTGGCCTCAGACATTCGAAGTTAAACACTGCGTTCGCGCATGCCCATCAGACGTCGGATCCGTTGGGCACACGAGGTCCCGGAAGGGTTCGTCGGCCGCTCATGCTGGTGAGGCCTGTACTCGCCCGTAGGGGACGACTTAAACTCGCGACATGAGCAGCGCGACGGCGACCCGACCGGCCCCCGGAACACGTTTACGAGGCTTCTCCTCAGCCGTCATCCTTGTGACCGGCGTTGTGCTGATCCCGATGACGCTCGCCATCATCTTCAACAGCTGGTCCGCTCCGGACGCCGATGCGTATGTCCGAATGGCTTTCGCGCAGGTCGCTGGTGCCACCATCGCCATCGCCACCGTCGTGACGCTCGTTGCGCACCGCATCGTCCGCCGCAGCGCACTGCGTGACATCTTGTGGTTCGCGCTCATCGCCGTCGGCATCACGGCATGGCAGATCGCCAATGTCTCACGCGCCGCCAACTTTCTCCTGACGGGGCTGGGTCTCAATACCTGACCGGCACCGCTGACAGCCGGAGGTCAGATACCGATGCCGGCGTCCGCCAAGATGCGGGCAACGTATGGCTGCGTCTCGAGTCGTGAAATGTGTTCAGGCGTGAACCACGCCACTTCACGCAGCTCATCTTCGTCGATGGTGAACTTCTCGGACACAAGCTGGCATGCGTACGCAGTTGTCACATATGCGCAGCGATCTCCGTTCGGGTAGGTGATGAACATGTCCTCACCTCCGTAAACCCCGACGATCTGCGAAACCTCCGCCTCGATTCCGAGTTCTTCGCGGATCTCTCGGAGGATCGCGGAAGCTGGCTCTTCACCGGGCTCCAAGCCCCCTCCGATGAGCGACCACTCATCGTCACCCTGTGACAGCGCGAGAAGAACCTCTCCCACATCGTTGCGGACCACCGCTGACACCGCGGGGAGGAGCAGCAAATCGTTGCCGACACGATCGCGCAGCGACTTGAGGTACGGCGAGATTGGCATGTGGTCCAGCGTACGATCTTGCAGGTCGCCAGTCTGCGGTAAGCGGTCGCTTGCGGCGTGGCCCAGGCGTCAGGCGCACGAACCTCATACCTCGTGGGCCTATATCGCTGGATCGTCGGCCGCCGGGCGCGCACTTGTTGCGGGTGATGCATTCGGTGCCGAGGTGGGCCAGATGGCCCGGAGAACACTGATCGCAGCATCCAGGTCGACACCGGCGCGAGCACTCGAATCGGCAAGTTTTCGTGCGGCATCGAGCACTGGGCGAGACGTCGTGGTCGCGGTCGCGCTGACACGCGTTCCGCCACCGGTGCGCGTGATGAGGAGGCCTTCGGCCTCCAGCGCGCGGTAGGCCTTCGCCACCGTTCCCGGCGCGACAGCGAGATCCTTCGCGAGCTGGCGGACGGAAGGTAGACGGTCCGCTGCCGCCAGTTGACCGGAGGAGATCAGACCGCGGATCTGATCGCGGATCTGATCGGTCGGAGGGGCGGAACCCGACAGGGTGATGCTCATACCGCCACCTCGGCCGGTTCAACACGCCGCACGGGGATGCCGGAGAGGGCGACACGTGCCCACAGGACGATCCCGCACGTGCAAGCGACGTATGCGGACCAATAGAACACCGATTCAAAAGCTGCGATCGGACTCCACAAGAACATCGTCCCTTCCGACGTCGAAAAACTTCCTCGAACCGAGGCGGTTCCCGATAGCGACCCGAAAACGACCCCGAGGTGTATCAGCAGCGCCCCAGTCGTCACAGCGAGAACGCTCTGTGTTCGGAGAGTACGAATCCGGACGTCGTCCTCGCGGCTATCGCCCAGCGGGGGACGTGCGATGAGGAACAGATCAACCCCCGCGACAGCAACCAGCACCGCGATAGCGATCATGGATGGCACCGAGTAGAACCACCCGTAGATGGTGACACCCACTGACCCGACACCACCGTCGAGCACCATGGATTCGTAGCGGCCCGACTCAGGGTCGGGCTCGGAAACCGTTCCAGCAGCGAACGTGAGCACCAGGACCACCGCGAGAACGGCGATCGGCGGGATGAACCACCATCCACGAGCAAACATCAAGGGCGACCGCGGCGACAGGTCCGCGGAGCCGAGACCTCGCCGCGCTCGCACGGGAAATGCCAACAGAACCAGACTGAGGATCCCCGCGAGCAGCGGAACCAGAAACCGGTAGTCCCAATACCAGATGATCACATCTGCTGGGAGAGCGAACGGTATCAGCAGTGACCATGATCCCATCACGCGGTGCAGAACCTCAGCGAGCACCCCGAGCAAGCCGGCCAGCCCCACGAACAACGCCACCGTACCGGCCGGCAAGCCGGTCCGGCGATCACGCATCAACCACCAGAGGATTGCAATGACCAGACCGATGATCGGCGCACCGAATACCAAAGCGAGAAGCCAGATCATGGGCCACGACCTTTCTGATTTGTATCACCTCGATAGTACACAGATGTATTGTCGAGTTGCTACATTCACTCCGGTGTCATCGTCGCCTCGAACTCGCACGTCGAAGTCGGGCCTCCGCGGCCATCCGCACCCCGCACCGCCCCGGATGCCCTATCGGTCGGACGCAGCCCACGCCTCGAACTCTGCCTGCACATCGTCGAAGAACACCGTCTTCGCCAGGGTGTAGTCGTCGTAATCGGCTTTGCCGACCTGTTGCGCACTGAGAGTTCGTTTCACCGCCTCATAGCGCTGGCGCGCGTCGGGGACAGCCCTGAGCCAGTTCCGGAACCAGACCGTGTAGAGACCCCAGGGAGAGTCCGCGCGGCGGACGTGCAGGATCGCCTGGGCGTCGTCGTGCCAGAACAGCAGCTTCTCCCACACAGTGGGGTCGACCTCGATGGATCCCCGCGGAAGGTCACGGTCGACACCAGGAGAATCGGGGCGGGATCCACGCGCGCGAATGTAACCCAGAGGTTCCAGCCTCGCGACCAGATCGGCCTCGGCCGGGAGAGGGGAGATGCGCAACTGCAGATCCACGAAGGGTTTCGCCGCAAGCCCCGGCACCGACGTCGAGCCGATGTGATCGAGCGTCGCGGACTCGAACCCCGCCATCCCCTCAAGGGCGTCACGAATGCCGGACAGCAGACGCGACGCACGCTCAGGCCACTCCGCCCGATGCTCGACCAGTGCAGCCGGGTTCGTTTCCTCGCTCATTCGCACAATCTACCCAGCGCGGATCCACGGCGCCGCCGACGACATCACGGGAAGCCGGCAGACTTCGTCAGAACGGGCAGCTCGCCGGAGAAATTCACCTTCACGCCTCGATGTCCCACCCACAGACGATGATGGAGGGATGAGCGATGTGCTCGAACGCTTCACCCCTGCCACACAGGACTGGTTCCGGGGTGCGTTCAGCGCGCCCACATCCGCACAGGCGGGAGCATGGGACGCGATCTCGGCCGGCAGGCACGCTCTCGTGGTCGCCCCGACCGGGTCGGGAAAGACGCTCTCGGCGTTCCTCTGGGCGATCGACCGCGTCTTCCGCGAGCGAACGGATGCTGGAGATGCAGCCCCCGCCAAGGGCACCGCCCGCACGCGCATCCTCTACATCTCGCCGCTCAAGGCCCTCGGCGTCGACGTCGAACGCAACCTGCGCTCTCCACTCGTCGGCATCGGCCAGTCAGCTCGCCGACTGGGCATGGCAGCCCCGTCAGTGAGCGTCGGCGTCCGCTCCGGAGACACCACCTCGAGCGACCGCCGCAAGCTCGTCTCGGACCCGCCCGACATCCTCATCACCACGCCCGAGTCCCTCTACCTCATGCTCACGAGCCGCGCTGGTGAGACGCTGCGCGACGTGCACACCGTAATCATCGACGAGGTGCACGCGGTCGCCGCGACCAAACGCGGCGCACACCTGGCCGTGAGCCTGGAGAGACTGGATGCTCTCCGCCGAGCAGGCCGAGAAGACACGCCACCCGCGCAGCGCATCGGCCTCTCCGCCACTGTCCGCCCGATCGACGAGGTGGCCCGCTTCCTCGGCGGATCCGAGCCGGTCGAGATCGTCGCCCCGAAGGCATCCAAGACGTTCGACCTCTCGGTCGTCGTGCCGATGGACGACATGACCAACCCGCCACCCCCGCCCGGCGCACCGCCCACGGGCGACGACCCCGCCGAATACACCGAAGTCACCGGATCCGTGTGGCCGCACGTCGAAGAGGCGATCGTCGACCGCATCCTCGAGAACAAGTCCACGATCGTCTTCTCCAACTCGCGTCGCCTCGCCGAGCGCCTCACCGGCCGGCTCAACGAGATCTACGCCGAGCGCATCGGCGTGCCCGTCCCGGAGCCCGCGGGACCGCCCGCCGCGATGATGGCCCAGGCCGGATCCACCGCGGGTGCGGACGCGGTGCTCGCCAAGGCGCACCACGGCTCCGTCTCGAAGGAGCAGCGCGCCCTCGTCGAGGAGGAGCTGAAATCCGGCATCCTGCGCTGCGTCGTCGCGACCAGCAGCCTCGAGCTCGGCATCGACATGGGAGCCGTCGACCTCGTCATCCAGGTAGAAGCGCCGCCGTCCGCGGCATCCGGCCTGCAGCGCGTCGGACGCGCAGGACACCAGGTCGGCGAGATCAGCCGCGCCGCGCTCTTCCCCAAGCACCGCGGCGACGTGCTGCACACCGCGATCGTCACCGAGCGGATGCTGGCGGGCAAGATCGAAGCCATCGCCGTGCCGCGCAACCCGCTCGACATCCTTGCGCAGCAGACCGTCGCCGCCTGCGCGCTGGCGCCGATCAGCGTCGAGGAATGGTTCGAGACCGTCAGGCGCAGCGCACCCTTCCAATCGCTCCCCCGCTCGGCCTACGAGGCGACGCTCGACCTGCTCGCGGGCCGCTTCCCGTCCGACGAGTTCGCCGAGCTCCGCCCACGACTCATCTGGGATCGGGATGCCGGCACCCTCACCGGACGGCCCGGGGCGCAGCGCATCGCCGTCACCAGCGGCGGCACGATCCCCGACCGCGGCCTGTTCGGCGTCTTCGTCGCCGGCGAAGGCGCCGGTAGGCGCGTCGGCGAACTCGACGAGGAGATGGTCTACGAATCCCGCGTCGGCGACGTGTTCACGCTCGGCACCACGAGCTGGCGGATCGCCGAGATAACCCACGACCGCGTCAACGTGCTGCCCGCCTACGGACAGCCGGGCAAGGTTCCGTTCTGGCACGGAGACGGCATCGGCCGACCCTACGAACTCGGCGAGGCGCTGGGGAAGTTCTCCCGCGAGGTCTCTGCGGCCACACCCGAGAAGGCAGCGCAGCGTCTGATCGAGGCCGGCCTCGACGAACAGGCACGCACCAACCTCATGGCGCACCTCAGCGAACAGCGCGAGGCCACCGGCACGCTCCCCACCGACCGCACGCTCACGGTCGAACGCGGACGCGACGAAGTCGGCGATTGGCGCGTCATCCTGCACTCCCCCTACGGCATGAAGGTGCACGCGCCCTGGGCGCTCGCGATCAACGCGCGCATCAGGGAGCGACTCGGGGTCGAGGGATCGGCGGTCGCGAGCGACGACGGCATCATCGTGCGGGTTCCGGATGCCGACGCAGAGCCGCCCGGTGCAGAACTTTTCGTGTTCGACCCCGACGAACTCGAGCACGTCGTCACCGAGGAGGTCGGCGGCTCAGCCCTGTTCGCCTCGAGATTCCGCGAGTGCGCGGCGCGCGCTCTGCTGATGCCGCGCATGAACCCGAACAAGCGCACGCCCCTGTGGCAGCAGCGCCAGCGCTCGGCGCAGCTGCTCGAGGTCGCACGGCGCCACCCCACGTTCCCGGTCATCCTCGAGACCCTGCGCGAAGTGCTGCAGGACGTCTACGACCTCCCATCGCTGCGCCGACTCACGAACGCCATCGCCGAGCGGAAGGTGCGCCTGGTCGAGACGGAACCCGCACAGCCGTCGCCGTACGCACGAGATCTGCTGTTCGGCTACGTCGGCGCGTTCATGTACGAGGGCGACTCCCCGCTCGCCGAGCGTCGCGCGGCCGCGCTGTCGGTCGATCCGGCGCTCCTCGGCGAGCTCCTCGGCACCGTCGAACTGCGCGAGCTGCTCGACCCCGACGTACTCGCCCAGTGGGAGCGCGAGGCGCAGCGGCTCGACCCCGAACGCCGCGTACGCGGGCTCGAGGGCGTCGCCGACCTGCTGCGGATGCTGGGACCGCTCGACGCGGAAGAAGTGGCGGCCCGTCTCGAAGACGAGGGCACCACAGCGCAACAGCACCTCGACGACCTCGTCACCGCCCGGCGGGCGATCCCCGTCACGATCGCCGGCACCGTCCGCGTGGCCGCGATCGAAGACGCCGGGCGACTGCGCGACGCACTGGGAGTGGCCCTGCCCACCGGCATCCCGGTCGCCTTCCTCGAACCGTTCACCGATCCACTCGGCGACCTCGTCGCCCGCTTCGCACGCACGCACGGCCCGTTCACGACGGACGCCGTATCGGGCCGCTTCGGCATCGGCTCCGCCGTTGCGCGCCACACGCTGCAACGCCTCGAGAACGCCGGCCGCCTCACCAGCGGGTACTTCCTGCCGGAAGCGGCGGGAAGCGGATCGGAGATCGAATGGTGCGACACCGAGGTGCTGCGCCGCCTGCGGATGCGGTCGCTCGCGGCCATCCGCGGCAGCGTCGAACCGGTCTCGCCAGAGGCGTACGCCAGGTTCCTTCCCGAATGGCAGCACCTCGGCCGCCCTCTGGAAGGGCTCGACGGCGTCGTATCGGTGATCGAGCAGTTCGCCGGCGTGCCGATCCCTGCGAGCGCATGGGAATCGCTGATCCTCCCCTCCCGCGTCCGCGACTACACACCCGCCCTGCTCGACGAGCTCACCGCGAGCGGAGAGGTCATCTGGTCGGGCCACGGCACGCTGCCCGGTCGCGACGGGTGGGTGTCGCTGCATCCCTCCGACCTCGCACCGTTCACCCTGCCCGAACCGGAGGACGAGGTCGCTCCCGACTCCCTCGAAGCCCGGCTGCTCGACGCCCTGAGCGCCGGCGGCGCCTACTTCGCGATGCAGCTGCGCGAGATGACCGGTGCCGAGAACGAGCAGTCGGTGCTCGAGGCCCTGTGGAACCTCACGTGGTCGAGCCGGGTCACCAACGACACGTTCGCGCCGATCCGATCGCTGCTCGCCGGCGGATCGCAGGCGCACCGGGTGACCCGCCGTGCGCCTCGCACGCGCACCTACCGCGGCATGTCGCTCTCGCGCACACCCGCCCGACCGACGGCCGTCGGCGGTCGGTGGTCGCTGCTCCCGTCGGCCGAGACGGATGCCGCGCGCCGCGCCACCGTGAGCGCAGGACTGCTGCTCGACCGGTACGGCGTCGTCACGCGCGGCGCCGTGCAGGCCGAGGGACTGCCCGGCGGATTCGCCCAGGCGTACCGGGTGCTCGCGGGGTTCGAGGAGGCAGGGCACTGCCGACGCGGATACGTCATCGAGAAGCTCGGCGCCGCGCAGTTCGCCGCCTCCGCCACGGTCGACCGCCTCCGCACGTTCGCGGCGCTGGCCGACCCGCCGCCCCGCAGGGCGGTCACCCTCGCCGCGACCGACCCCGCCAATCCGTACGGAGCCGCGCTCGCCTGGCCGCGCCGCGAAGGCGTGTCGCATCGCCCCGGTCGCAAGGCAGGTGGCCTGGTCGTGCTCGTCGACGGGTCGCTCGTGCTCTACCTCGAGCGCGGCGGACGCACCGTGCTCGCGTTCGACGACGATCCGGAGCTGCTGCGTGCCGCGGCATCCGATCTCGTCTCAACGTCGCGCGCCCGTCGCCTCGAGACGCTCACCGTCGAGAAGATCAACGGCGAGGCGATCTACGGCACCGACTTCGCGATGGCCCTGCAGGAGGCCGGATTCGTGGCCACCCCGCGCGGCTTCTCGCTGCGCAAGGCGATCTAGCGCCCGTACGATATAGCCATGATCCGCGAGTTCTTCACCGGCGTCAGGATCCTCGGCCGAGGATTCGGGATGTGGCGCACGCATCCGAAGCTGCTCGCGCTCGGCCTCGTCCCCGCAGTCATCGCATTCCTGCTTCTCGCAGCCGCACTGATCCCCCTCGCGCTCACACTCGGATCGATCACCGACTGGATCACACCGTTCGCCGACGGCTGGGTCAGCCCATGGCGGGAGGTGCTGCGCTTCAGCCTCGGCGCCGTCCTCCTCATCGCCGCGCTCGCGCTCGCCGGCGCCGTGTTCACCGCCCTCACCCTGACGATCGGCGACCCCTTCTACCAGCGCATCTGGCGCGGTATCGAACGCTCGCTCGGCGGCCCGGAGCCGACCGGCGACACCGGAATGCTCACGATGATCGGCGAGGGCATCCGCCTGGTCGCGCTCGGCATCCTGGTCGCGCTGCTCACCCTCGTGATCGGCTTCATCCCCGTCGTCGGCGGCGTGCTCGCCTCGGTCATCGGCGTGATCCTTTCGGGGCGCCTGGTCGCACGCGAGCTCACCGGCCGCGCCTTCGACGCCCGTGGCCTCACCACCCTCTCGCGCTCAGAACTGCTCGGTTCCGGCCGGGCCCGAGTCATCGGGTTCGGCGTCGCGACGCAGCTGTGTTTCCTCGTGCCACTCGGCGCCATCGTCACGATGCCGGCCGCCGTGGCAGGATCCACCATCCTCGCGCGGTCGCTCACCGAGCGCGCGGCACCGTCACATGCCTGAAGGCGACACCGTCTTCCGCACCGCCCTGCGACTCGACGAAGCGCTGGCGGGCAGAACCACGACCCGCTTCGACCTGCGCGTTCCCGCCTTCGCCACCGCCGACCTGACCGGCGACACCGTGCACGGCTGCGCCGCGCGGGGCAAGCACCTGCTGCTGCGCATCGGTGAGATGACCTTGCATTCCCATCTGCGCATGGACGGCGCCTGGCTCCTCTACCGACCAGGCGAGAAGTGGCGGCATCCGGACTTCAAAGTGCGCGCGATCGTCGGCACTGCGGTACACGAAGCCGTCGGCGTCGACATCGCCGAGGTCGAACTGATACCCACCTCTGGCGAGGAGGAGCTCCTCGCCCATCTCGGCCCCGATCCCCTCGCAGACGACTGGGATCCCGCCGAGGCCGCACGGCGTCTCGGCGCCGATCGGCGCAGCATCCACGTCGCCCTGCTCGATCAGCGCAACGTCGCGGGCTTCGGCAACGAATACGCCGCAGAGCTGCTGTTCCTCCGCGGAATCCTGCCGACCACGCCCGCACTCGACGTCGACGTCCCCGCCCTCCTCGACCTCGGTGCCCGCACGATCCGCGCCAACCGACTGCGCGTGAACCGGACCTTCACCGGCGTCGATCGCCCTGGACGGAGCACCTGGGTCTACGGCCGCGCGAACCGGCCATGTCGACGGTGCGGCACGCGCATCCTCCGCGGCACCCAGGGTGCGGATCCCACCCGTGAACGCATCACGTTCTGGTGCCCGAACTGCCAGCGCTGAAGCCGCGGCGGGTTCAGGGAACCGCCATCCCCGTTCGGGAATGAATCCGCCCCTCTCGTGGTTGTTCATATATCCGGAGATGTCCGGACACGGGAGGAATCTTGGGTAAGAACTACATCGATATCGAAGACGACCAGGGCAAGGCGCTGCGTTATCGCAAGCACGTCAACGGTCGCGGCCTCGTCGCGCATGGCGCGAAGGTGCACCCGAAGGCTGTTGTCGAAGCCGGCGCCTATATCGAACCAGGAGCGCGCATCGGCGCGGGAGCGAAGGTCGCCCGCGGTGCGTGGGTCGAACCGGATGCCGTGATCGGTGACAACGCGTACATCGACGCGCACGCCCACATCGGACAGGGCGCAGCCGTCGGAGACGGCGCACACATCGGTGTGCGCACTGAGATCGGGGCCGGCGCGCGCATCGCCCGCGGTGCCCGTATCGGCGCAGACGAGATCGTCGCCGCGGGTCTGCGGATCGCCACCGACCGCAAAGGGCTCTGGCTGGCGGCCTGAGCCCTCCCCCGCCTCAGCGGGCAGCGCTACTTCAGCGCGCGCCGGATGAGGATCGACGCCGCTTCGACGATCACGACCATGCCGATGATCACGAGCACATAGGCGAGCACTTCGTCGAAGTGGCGCCCCTGCAGCGCGTTGAGCAGCAGGAAGCCGATACCACCTGCCCCGACGATGCCGAGCAGGGTCGCCGAGCGGATGTTCTGCTCGAGCAGATACATCAGATGGCTGACGAGCGCCGGCACCGACATCGGCACGGTGGAGGAGAAGAACACCTGCGCACGGGTGCCCCCCGCTGCGGCCAGTGCACGCTCGGGACCGTTGGGCACCTCCTCCATCGAATCGCCGATGAGCTTCGCGAGCAGCCCGACACCGCCGATACCGAGAGCCAGCGCACCGGCCTGCGGACCGATGCCCGCGGCGATGATGAACAGGATCGCGACGACGAGGTCGGGGATCGCGCGGATGACGAGGGCGATGCCGCGGAACAGGTTGCGCACCGTGCTGTTGGGCGCCACGTTCCGCGCGGACAGAGGTCCGACGACGGCCGAGATGATCGTCGCCATCAGCGTCGCCGCGAAAGCGATCTGGATGGTCGTCACGACCGCCGCGAGCACATCCGACCAGTCCCTGCTGCCGAAGTGCGGCGGCCAGATCGCACGGTCGCGCGTGGGATCCACGATCTCGTTCCATGCCGGCGCGAACATGTTGGTCACGTCGGGCGCGGTGTAGAGGAACGCTCCGACGACCGCAGCGACGCCGAGCCAGATCCACAGAGTGTTGCCGACTCGGGTGCGATCCCACGGGCGGTGCATGGCCGCCTCGATCCTCGTGTGGCGATCCTGCGTCGTCGCCGACTGGGCGGCTGCGGCCTCACCGGCGCGTGCGCTCCTGCGCGCGACCGCGCGGGCCACAGTGTCTCCCACGCTCTTGCCTGTCGGCCTGACGTTCAGGAGTCGGGTGCGCAGCAGTGACGAGACGATCTCGAACAGCACGCAGAGCACGATGATGATCACGACGAGCGGGATGACGCGGCGCATGCCTGCCGGCCCGCCGTGCAGTGCGTCATCCAGTTCGTAGCCGATGCCGACGACACCCACGACGCCCAGGATGACCGTGCCGCGGAGGTTGATGTCTGCACGGTGCAGCGTCACCGCGACCCATGCGGGCAGCACCTGCGGAACGATCCCCGACCAGAACTGCTGCGCCTTCGTGCCGCCGGCGGAGCGGATCGCGAGGCGCGGGCCCTCGTCGATCTGCTCGATCGCGTCGGCGAACATCTTCGAGATCATGCCGACCGAGTGGATTCCGATCGCCACGATCGCGGGAAGCGTCCCTGAGTTGAACCACAGGAAGGCGAGCACGACCACGAACACGACATCGGGAATCGCGCGGGCGACGACGCCGATCCCGCGGCACAGCGCCATCACGGCGGTGTTGGGGGTCGTGTTGCGCGCAGCCCCGTATGCGACCGGGATGGAGAGCACGGCCGCGAGCGCCGTACCCGCGATGACCAGCGCGAGGGTGATGACGATCGTGAGGAACATCTCCCAGATCGGCTCGAAGCCGACCCACGTCGTGACGAAGACCTTCTCGCCACCGCCCTGGACCTCGGCCGTGACATCCCATCCCGGCCACTGCATCGGCGTTGCCATGCTGAGGAACCGGGAGAGATTGGCACCGGTGGTCTCGAGGCTCTTCAGGCTGTAGTCGAGCCCGATGAACGACCAGACGCCCAGGCCGAGAATCGCGATGATGACGCCGTACGAGACGATCGAGGACAGCCGAGGAGCGGGGCGCGGAACCCTCGCGACACGATCGGCGAGGGCTGCGGGGCGCTCTGCGAGGGTCGTCACGCCGGTTCCTCGTTCGCGAAGTCCTCTGCGAGACGCTCGCGAGCCGCGGAGCGCTGGATCTCCTGCGCGAGAACCTGCTCGCGCGCCTCGGCGAGCTCGCTCTCGAGCGCGGCGATCTCGCTCGTGCTGGTGGCGACGCGCCCGTAGATCTCCATGACCTCTTCGCGGGTCAGATCGTCGGTGCGGGTGTCGAGCACGACGCTCCCTGCGCGGAGGCCGATGATGCGGTCTGCCCAGCTCAACGCGAGATCGACCTGGTGCAGCGAGCAGATGACCGTGAGCGAGCGCTCGGCGGCGATCTCGCGGATGAGCGACATGACCTGGCTGCTCGACTCCGGGTCGAGCGAGGCGACCGGCTCGTCAGCGAGCAGGATCTCCGGATCCTGCATGAGGGCACGGGCGATCGCCACGCGCTGCTGCTGCCCGCCGGAGAGGGTGTCGGCGCGCTGGTAGGCGAAATCGAGCAGTCCGACGCGGTCGAGATGGCCGAGCGCCTTCTCGCGCATGCGGCGGGGGTAGCTCAGGCTGCCGACCCGCGGGCCGCGAAGGGTGGAGAGGCCGCCGGTGAGCACGTTCTCGATCACCGTCAGAGCACCGACCAGCTCGAACTGCTGGAAGATGAAGCCGATCCGCCCGCGCAGGGCGCGCAGCGCCGGGCCCCGCAGTTCCGGCACGGCCTGGCCGAGCGACACCACCGAGCCGGTCGACGGCGTCTCCAGTCCGTTGACGTGGCGCAGCAAGGTCGACTTGCCTGAGCCGGAGAGGCCGAGCAGGACGACGATCTCGCCCGGGACGACGGACAGCGACACCCCCTCCAGAGCCGGACCGGCGGCTCCTGGATATGTCTTCCCCAGATCGGTGATCCGGACTGCGGGGGCGTCGCTGTTCGTCATGTCATCTCTCCTACGGTGCGTGCGAGCGGGCTGAACAGGTCAGGCCTGGCAGGCCTCGACCTCGTCGGCGATCTCGGTGCACAGGGTGCGGATGAGGTCGTAGTACGCGTCGTCGACCGCACCGAAGCCGAACCAGCCCTCGGTGAGGAACTCGTTGAGCTCGACACCCGCGTCGGTCAGGTCGGACTGCGTGCTGTCGGCGAGCGCCTCGACGAGCTGGTCCTGGACGTCCTGGGGCAGCGCGGCCTGCATCACGATCGGAGCGGCGGGAACCTGCACGCGGGTGACCTCTTCGAGCTCACCCGACTCGATCAGGGGATCGGCGTCGATGTCCTGGGCGAAGCCGACCTGGCAGTCGGTGCCCTCGGCGACCTTCTTGGCGTTGAGGTCGTGCTCCTCACCGAACAGGCGGTTGTCGTCGGCGACCGTGACGCCGGCCTCGAGCAGTCCGCCCATCGGAACGGCGAAGCCGGAGGTCGACGTCGGGTTCACGAAGCACACGGGCTGGTCGGCGAAGTCCTCGAGCGAGGTCACGTCGGTGGCTGCCGGGTTCTTGACGGCGACGGAGAAGTAGCCGGGCTCGGCACCCTCCTGAGTGATCTGCGCGCCGATCGGGATGATGTCCGCACCGGCGTTCTGCGACTGGTAGTAGGTGAACGCCGAGATCTGCGCGATGTCGATCTGGTCGGCTGCGAGGCCCTGCACGACGGCGGTGTAGTCGGTGGCCTGGAAGAGCTCCACCTTCTTGCCCGTGATCTCGGCGATCCAGTCGGCGATCGGCTGGGCGTCCTGGTCGGCGCCCTCGTGGTCGGGAAGCACGGCGAAGACGAGCGTCTCCGAGTCGCCCGATGCGAACGTGCCCTCGGATGCAGGTGCGTCGCCCTCCGTCTCGGAGGACGCAGGTGTGGGAGCACAGGCGGCGAGGCCGAACGCGAGCGTGAGGCCGGCGGCGACGGCGAGGCCGCGCGTGAAGGTGGACTGCATGGGGTGGACCTTTCGGTGACAGTGCAGGGTGAGGATCGGCGGGACGGCCGACTGCGACAGTCAAGGCGCGGGATGAGACACCTGCGGATCGAGAACGCAAAGGTCGTGTGAACGAGAAATGAATTCGCTGTGGCGCAGCGGCCGGTGGCGCACGGGTAGCCTGAATCCATGGCGAGACAACGCGGACGCGGAGGCGCGGCGAAGCGTCCCTCGACGGGGAGGGCGTCGGCGCGCACACCGGCGCCGTCGCGGAAGCCCGGCGCATCCGCCAAGAAGGTCGTCTTCGACACTCCACGCGTCGTGGAGGAGCCGCGGAGCTTCCGTCTCGGCGCCGTCCCCGGAGCCACACCGGGCAAGTGGATCGACACGTGGAAGCAGCGCATGCCGCACGTCGCCCTGGAACTCGTGCCGATCGAGGCGGATTCGCAGCGCTCCGCGATCGACGAGCTGGATGCCGCCCTCATCCGCCTTCCGTTGAATGACGACACGCTCCACATCGTCGCGCTCTACGATGAGATCCCCGTGGTCGTGGCTTCCGCGGAATCGCATCTGCTGGCCGTCGACGAGCTCGACCCGGCAGACCTCGAGGGCGAGGTGCTCATCACCCCGCTCGACGACGTGCTCGGCCCCCTCGACATCCCCGGCGTCCTGGCGCCGGTGTTCCCGCCGCTCGCGACCACGGCCGACGCGATCGCCACCGCCGCCACGGGCGTCGGGATCGTGATCGTGCCGATGTCCCTGGCCAGGATGCATCAGCGCAAGGACGTCGGCCACCGGCCCCTGCGCGGAGGCCCGACCTCGACGGTCGCCCTCGCGTGGCCCAGGGAGTGCACGACCGCAGACGTCGACGCATTCGTCGGCATCGTCCGCGGGCGCACCGCCAACTCCTCGCGCTGAGCGAAGGTAGGTTATCGTCATGGCTTCGCTTCTCTACGTCTGCGTGCGGCCGGAACGCGGAGCGGCAGACGCCGAGCACGTCTCGTTCCAGCGAGGGCTCGCCGTCCCGGAGCTGGACCAGTTCGATCTGCGCTCCGGCCCGCTCCCCGATGAAGTGCTCGCGCGCCACGACGGCTTCGTCATCGGCGGCTCGCCGTTCAACGTGACGGATGCCGTGAAGTCGCAGCTGCAGCAGCGCATCGAGTCCGACCTCGAACGCATCGCCGCTCGCGCGCTCGAGAACGATGTCGCCGCCCTGTTCACCTGCTTCGGGATCGGTGTCGTCACTCGGATGCTGGGCGGTGCGCTGACCCTCGCCCATCCCGAGGCCACCCGCTCGACCGGGATCAGGACGACGGATGCCGGGGCCGCCGACCCCGTCTTCGGTCCCAGCGCCCCGGCGCTGAACGTGTTCACGGCTCACAAGGAGAGCGCAGCGGCCGTCCCGCCCGATGCCGTGCTGCTCGCGACGAACGACGACTGCCCCGTGCAGGCGTACCGCGTGGGCACGCAGCTGTATGCGACGCAGTTCCACCCGGAGCCGAGCCCGCGCGACTTCGCTGACCGCATGACGTTCTACCGTGGCAACGGATACTTCGACCCAGAGGCCTTCGACGCCGTGGAAGCAGAGATCCTCGCCGCCCAGGGTGTGGGCGGCGAGGATCTGCTGCGCAGGTTCGCTGAGAACTTCGCCTGAGCGAGAGGCGCTGGGCCGAGAGGCGCTAGGCGACGGCGTGCACCGCCGACTCGACGACCAGTGCGTCGTCATCGGCGTCCACGCGCACGATGCCGCCGTCCTCGAGGCTACCTGCGACCAGCAGGTCCGCGATGCGGTCGTCCACCTCGCGCTGGATCAGCCGGCGCAGCGGACGGGCACCGAACTCGGGCTCGTAGCCGTGCTCGCCGAGCCATGCGACTGCGGCATCCGACACGTCCAGGCGCATGTCGCGCTCCGCGAGACGTGCCGAGGTGGCCGCCAGCATGAGACGCACGATGCGCGCCAGCTCATCCTTGGTGAGCTTCTGGAACAGCACGATCTCGTCGATGCGGTTGAGGAACTCCGGCCGCATCGCCTCGCGCAGCTTGCCCATCACCCGATCGCGCAGGTCCTTCATCGACGAGAAGCCGTTCGCCGAAGCATCCTGCGATGATACGAAGCCGAGCGCCCCGGAGCGCGAAGCGAGGAACTCGCTGCCGACGTTAGAGGTCATCACGATCACCGTGTTGCGGAAGTCGACCGTGCGGCCCTGACCGTCGGTGAGACGCCCGTCGTCGAGTACCTGCAGCAGCAGGTTGAACACGTCGGGGTGCGCCTTCTCGATCTCGTCGAACAGCACGATCGAGTACGGGTTGCGCCGCACGCGCTCGGTGAGCTGACCCGCCTCGTCGTAACCGACGTATCCCGGAGGGGCACCGACGAGACGCGACACGGTGTGCCGCTCGCCGAACTCGCTCATGTCGAAGCGGATCACGGCGTTCTCGTCGTCGAAGAGCCGGTCGGCCAGAGCCTTGGCCAGCTCGGTCTTGCCGACGCCGGTCGGCCCGAGGAAGAGGAACGAGCCGACGGGGCGACGTGCATCACCCATTCCGGTGCGACTGCGCCGGACGGCGCGCGCCACTGCGGTCACGGCGTCCTCCTGACCGATCACCCGCGCGTGCAGGTCGTTCTCCAGGTCACCCAGGCGCTCGCGCTCGCCTTCGGTGAGGCGGCTGGCGGGGATGCCGGTGGCACGCGCGATCACCTCGGCGATCTCGCGCTCATCGACGACCGCAGGTGCCCCGGCGTGCTCGCCGGAGGTCACCGCGTCGATCCGTGCCTGAGTCCGCACGATCTCGTCACGCAGACGCGATGCCTCCTCGTAGTGCTCGGCGCTGACTGCGGCGTTCTTCCGGGACTCGAGATCAGCGAGCTCCGTCATGAGCGCAGACGTGTCTGCGGGCAGTCCCAGCTTCAGGCGCAACCGGGCACCGGCCTGGTCGATCAGGTCGATCGCCTTGTCCGGCAGCACGCGGTCCGGCAGGTAGCGGGCGCTCATGGTCACGGCTGCACGCAGCGCGGCATCCGTGTAGGTCACCCGGTGATGGTCCTGGTAGGCGTCCGCCAGCCCCTCGAGGATGAGCACGGCGTCGTCGATGCTCGGCTCGTCGACCTTCACCGGCTGGAAACGGCGCTCCAGCGCGGGGTCCTTCTCGATCTGGCGGTACTCCTTGAGCGTCGTCGCGCCGACCATGTGCAGGTCGCCGCGTGCGAGACGGGGCTTCAGGATGTTGCCCGCGTCCATGCCGCCCTCGCCGGATCCGCCGGCGCCCACGACCGTGTGCGCCTCGTCGATGAACACGATGACCTCGTCCCTGTGCGCGGCGATCTCGTCCATCGTCTTGGTCAGACGCTCCTCGAAGTCACCGCGGTAGCGGGTACCGGCGAGCATGGCCGGCAGATCGAGCGCGATGACCCTGCGTCCCTCGAGCTGGGCGGGGACAGTGCCGTCGACGATCGCCTGCGCGATCCCGTCGACGATCGCGGTCTTTCCTACGCCGGCCTCGCCGATCAGAACGGGGTTGTTCTTCGTGCGGCGGCTGAGGATCTCGATGGTCTGCTCGATCTCATCGCTGCGGCCGATCACGGGGTCGAGCTCGCCGGCACGCGCCCGCGCGGTCAGGTCGATGCCGTACTTGTCGAGCATGGTGGAGCCGGATGCCGCAGCTCCCGCGTCCGGGGCATCAGAGCCGACCGGCGCGTCGACGTGCTCGCGCGCGGCGTCGGTGAGCGCATCGGCTGTCACACCCATCTGCGCGAGCACCTGGCCCGCCGGGACATCCTGACCGAGCACGAGGGCGAAGAAGACGTGCGCGGGCTCGATGTACGTCGCACCGGACGAACGGGCCACCTGATAGGCGTGGAACAGCGCGCGACTGGCGCTCGGCGTGATCGTCGCCGCATCGGCCTCGGCGCGGGGACCGGGGGCGGGCAGTCGCGTCTCGACCGCGTCGACGATCTGCTGCGGTGTCACGCCGATGCGCTCGATCGCCTGCGCGACGGTGGCGTCCTCGACGATCGCGCGCAGCACGTGCAGCGCGTCGAGCTCGGTCTGGCCGCGTTCGAGCGCGAGACGGCCGGCGTTCTGCAGGATCTCCTGCGTGCGCGCGGTGAGGAATCGGCTGAGGTCGATCGACCGGGTCTGCCGGGCTCGCTCGCCTGCCAGATAGCGGGCGAGGAACTCATCGAACGAGTTCGCGCCGTTGTCGCTGAAGTCGTTGGGCATTGCGTTCTCCTAAAGTTGAGCGTGCTTCACTCAACTTCAACGCACGGCGTATCGGAGTATTCCCGGTGTCTCAGATCCCGCGCATCAGATCGATCCGCTCACGCAGATAGGCCTCGAGCGGCATGTACGCACCGGCCCCCGACCACCGCACGGACGGCGCGCCGTCGCGCAGTGCGAGCGGCCCGGACACCCCGCCGGCATCCACAGCATCCACATCGATGACCGACCATCCGACATGGACGACGTCGCCCTCGCCGATGCCGCCCTTCAAGGCCAGCTGTCGACGCGCCGCCCTCGCCCTCGCCGACTCGGCCGTGTACCCGCGGCGACCCTGGTCGGCGGCGCGCAGCACCTCAGCGGTCGCGAGCACACCGGTGTCGGTGAGAAGCAGCACTCCGACGTGCCAGGCCTCCCCCACGCGCACGATCCGTTCGCCGCGCCAGCGCGACGAGCGCTCCTCGCCGAGCCCCTCTTTCGGCATCCCCACCAGCGACGTTCGCGCGGCATGCAGAATCTCGGTCGTCGTCACAGTTCCCCCTGCGGCAGCGTCTGCTCCTCGGCATTCAGTCGCTCCCGGTCGCCGCGCAGGATCATCGCGACGAGCGGATAGACCAGCACCGACAACATGCCTGCTCCGACCAGCGCGGCCGCGATCGCGGGATCGAGGACCCCCTCGTCCACGCCGATCGCCGTGACGGCGACGATGATGGGCAGGCCGGTCGCCGCGAGCATCCCGAGCGCAGTGCGTTCGCGCAGACCCGCCCCGCGTGAAGCCGAGATCTGGGCAGCGGCACCGCGGATCACGAGCAGCGAGATCAGGAACAGCGGCACCAGTGAGAGCGCGAGCGGAGAGGAGGCGAGCCGGCCGAGGTCGAACGTGACGCCGGTGTACAGGAAGAAGATCGGCACCAGGAACCCGAACGCGATCGCCTCGAGCTTGCTCTCCACTGCCGCGGCATCCGGCTCCGGTGCGCGGGCCATGATGATGCGCCACACGGCGCCCGCGACGAAGGCGCCCAGCAGCATGTCCAGGTCGAACAGCACGCTGAGCCCGACCAGCCCCGCGATGAGCATCAGCACGAACCGCACCCCGAACTGGTCGGACGTGTGCAGAGTGGCGGCGACGAACGTGTGCAGCCTGCCGTGCGGTGCACGATGCGCGATGAGGATCACGAGTGCGGCGAGCACGACGAACATGAGCAGGATCGCCGCAGCGACCGGTGGGCGGCGTGTGCTGAGGAAGACCGAGATCGCGATCAGCGGCAGGAACTCGCCCGCCGCACCGATCGCGGTGACGATCTTCCCGAACGGCGAGTCCAGTTCGCGCGCATCGCGCAGGATCGGCATCAGGGTGCCCAGCGCGGTCGAGCTCAGCGCGATCCCGATCACGATCATGCCCTCGCCCGGTGCGATCAGGAATCCGACGCCGACGCCCAGCGCCAGGCCGAGCAGCCACCCGAGCGAGGCCCGCACGAGCGGCCGACCGGCGATCGCCCGGAAGTCGATCTCACTGCCTGCCATGAAGAACAGCATCGCCAGCCCGAGATCGCTGAGCTTGTCGAGCACCTCCCCCGGTGCGACCCAGCCGAGCACGGCCGGCCCGACGATGATGCCGAGCACCAGTTCGAAGACGATGATCGGCACCCTCAGCACAGGGCGGACGCCGCGAGCCAGCAAGGGAGCGGCCACCGCGAGCAGCGGCAGCAGCACAAGCCCGATCTCGCTCGCAGTCACCCGCTCAGAGTATCGACACCGTGCCTTCCTCGTGCGGATTCGTCACCGCGGGCGCACACACGAGAGAATCGACGAACACCCTGCAAGGAGCATCCATGTCCCAGACCGACACCGCACGCCTGCTCATCGCCTGCGATGACCAGCCCGGAATCGTCGCCGCCGTCGCCGGCGTCCTCGCCGAGCACGGCGCGAACATCGTCTCGCTCGATCAGCACTCGACGGATGTCGGACGTTTCTTCCAGCGCACGGTCATCCAGCTGGCGGGCCTCGCCGCCGCGCGTCCTGCGCTCGAGGCCTCGATCGAGAAGGTCGCAGGGCGGTTCGGGATGGAGTGGTCCCTGCATGACGTCGCCAAGCGCAAGCGCGTGGCGATCTTCGTCTCCAAGTACGACCACTGCCTTATGGAGCTCCTCTGGCGCACGCAGCGCGGCCAGCTCGACATCGACATCACGATGGTGATCTCCAACCACCCCGATCTCGCCGAATCGGTGCGCACGTTCGGGGTGCCGTTCGTGCACATCCCTTCCACCGACAAGGCCGCGATGGAGCAGCGTCAGCTCGACCTCCTGCAGGGCAACGTCGACCTCGTGGTGCTCGCACGGTACATGCAGATCCTCACCGACGACTTCATCGAGAACGTCGGGGCGCCGATCATCAACATCCACCATTCGTTCCTGCCGGCATTCATCGGCGCGAACCCGTACGCGCGGGCGAAGGAGCGCGGCGTGAAGCTCATCGGCGCCACGGCGCACTACGCGACGGTCGACCTCGACGAGGGACCGATCATCGAGCAGGACGTCACGCGCGCCTCGCACTCGGACTCGGCCGCCGATCTGCAGAGCCGCGGCGCCGACGTCGAGCGCCAGGTGCTCGCCCGCGCCGTGCAGTGGCACGCAGAGGACCGCGTGATCGTGCACGGGCGCTCGACCGTCATCCTCTAGGTCGACCGCCCGCGCCGCAGGCGCGTCAGAGCACCTTCGACAGGAAGTCCTTCAGCCGGTCGCTCTTCGGCGCCCCGAACAGCTCGGCGGGCGCGGCCTCCTCGACGACGACTCCGCCGTCCATGAACACCGTCCGACCGGACACCTCGCGGGCGAAGCCCATCTCGTGCGTCACGAGCACCATCGTCATGCCGCCCTCGGCCAGGTCGCGGATCACCTGCAGCACCTCGCCGACCATCTCGGGATCGAGGGCGCTGGTGGCCTCGTCGAACAGCATGATCTCGGGGTCCATCGCCAGCGCGCGGGCGATCGCCACGCGCTGCTTCTGCCCGCCGGAGAGGGATGCCGGCTTCGCGTCGGCCTTCTCCGAGAGCCCCACACGGTCCAGCAGCGCGAGCGCGCGTTCACGCGCCGCGACCTTGGACAGCCGACCGAGCTCGATCGGCGCAAGAGTGATGTTCTCCAGCACGGTCATGTGCGGGAACAGGTTGAAGTGCTGGAACACCATGCCGATGCGCTGACGCACCTCGTCGAGCTTGACGCTCTTGTGCATGAGATCGGCCCCGTCGATGATGACGTGACCGGAAGTGGGCTCTTCGAGCTTGTTCAGGCACCGCAGCAGGGTCGACTTGCCCGATCCCGAGGGGCCGATGACCGCGACGACCTCGCCGTCATCCACGGAGAGGTCGATGCCCTTGAGCACCTCGTTGTCACCGAATGACTTGTGCAGATCCCTGACTTCGATCTTGCTCATGCGTTGTACTTCCTCTCCAGGCGATCAGCGAGCAGCGTCAGCAGGGTGATCACGACGAAGTAGATGACGGCGACGATGGTCAGCACCTGCGCCGACAGGTAGGTGGAGGCGATGATCTGCCGCGACTGGAAGGTCAGTTCCGCGAGACCGATCACGCTGAGCAGCGACGTGTCCTTCAGCGTGATGATGCCCTGGTTCACGAAGGAGGGGATCATGATGCGGAACGCCTGGGGCAGCACGACCTTCTGCATCGTCTTCCATTGGCCGAGGCCCAATGAACGCGATGCCTCGGTCTGCCCTGGATCGACGGCCTGGATGCCGCTGCGGATGATCTCCGTCATGTACGCACCGGTGTTCAGCGACAGCGTGATCGCACCGGCCACGAACGGGTTGAACGTCAGCCCAGGGAACAGCTGCGGGATCGCGAAGAACACGAAGAACGCCTGCACGAGGATAGGCGTGCCGCGGAACACGTACACGTACGCGGTGGCGAGCCAGCGGTACAGGAAGAAGCCGGACAGCCTTCCGAAGCCGAAGACGAGGCCGAGGATGAACGCCGCCACGATCGCGATGATCGTCGCGAGGATCGTGAGCCACAGGCCCTCCATCAGCGCCGGCCAGTACTGCACCGCGACGGAGATGATGTCGGTGGGCTGCGTCGACTTCTCACCACCGCCCAGGTAGGTGTCGACGATCTTGTCGTACTCGCCCGATTCCTTGAGGTTGGCGAGGCCCGCGTTGATCATCTCCAGCAGCTCGGGATTCTGACCCTTGTTGACGGCGACGCCGTACTCGCCGCCGAGCTCGGGCTCGCCGATCAGCCGGAAGCCGGACCCCTGCTGGATGCCGTAGGCGAGCACGGGGAAGTCCTCGAAGTACCCGACCGCCTGCCCCGCCTTCACGGCATCGACCATGTCGGTGGTGTCCTGATACGGGGCCACGCGGAAGCCGTACTCGTCCTTGTTGTCGTCCGCGAACGTCTGGCCCTGCGTGCCGGTCTTGACCGCGACGGTCTTGCCGTCGAGGTCGTCCAGTGACTGGATGTCGCTGGCTTCGAGCACACCGAGCTGGATGCCGCTGGTGAAGTACGGGTCGCTGAAGTCGAATGTCGCCTTGCGCTCGTCCGTGATCGACATGCCCGCCATGACGGCGTCGACCTGGTTCGACTGCAGCGCCTGCACCGCCGCGTCGAACCCGAGCTGACGGATCTCGACCTCGAAGCCCTGGTCCTCGGCGATCGCACGCAGCAGATCCATGTCGATGCCGACGAGGTCGCCGTCGGAGTCCGTGAACTCGAACGGCGCGAACGTCGTGTCGGTGCCGATGACGTACTTCTCGGGTGCGTCAGCGGCGACGGCGGCCGGCGCGCCGCCGATCAGCACGCCTACGGCGACGAACGCGGTGAGCGCCATCGCCCCCGCCGTACGCGCGAGCGTGCGCAGTCGCGCGGCCGCTGGTGAAGGATTTCGGATCACGACGGATGCTCCTCGGATCGGATGGTACGACCGGACAGCCGCGGTCATCCAGCCTAGAGGAGTGTTTCAGGCACCCCTGCAACCAGCTCGTCGAACACCGCTTTCGCGTCATCGAACCGGGCGAGAGGCGCGGCCTGCCCGAGCCACAGCGACTGCAGCTCTCCGAGGTTCTGCTGCCCCGCCGCGGCACGGAACTTGCCCGTGAGCCAGTTCTGCATCGGGAACGGCGCGATCGTGCCGCTCGCCTCGATCGCCCTCACGGCGCGGTTGCGTGCACCGCGGGCCAGACGGCCGCTCATCGCCCTGGTCAGCACGCTGGCGTCGGCGGCGGTCTCGCGAATGGCCGTCCGATGCGCGTCGGTCGCGGCCGACTGCGTCGTGCGCAGGAACGCCGTGCCGACCTGCACCCCCTGCGCGCCGAGCGCGAATGCCGCGGCCACTCCACGCCGGTCCGCGATGGCGCCGGCAGCGATCACCGGCACGGACACGGCGTCCACCACCTGCGGCACGAGCGCGAAGGTGCCGACCAGCGACTCCTCGGCCGAACGCAGGAACGAGACGCGATGCCCGGCCGCCTCGGAGCCCGAGGCGATGATCGCATCGACTCCACCGGCATCCAGCGCGATCGCCTCTGCGACCGTCGTCGCGGTGCCGACGACGCGGATGCCGCGGGTGTGCGCCTGTTCGACGATCTCGGCCGACGGCACTCCGAACACCACGCTCAGCACCGCGGGAGCGGCATCCCAGATCGCTCCGAGCTGCTCGTCGAGGGGCGGCAGATACGCCTCGGGGCGTGCGGGGACGTCGACGCCCACCGCCTCGTAGAACGGCTCGAGCGCCTGCGCGAACACCGTGTGCTGCGGGCCCGGTTCGACCTCGTCACCGGTGGGCAACCAGATGTTGAGCGCGAACGGCTGATCCGTCGCCTCCCGCATCGCCGCCGCCGTGGAACGGATGCGGTCGCCGTCGTATCCGTAGAGCCCGTACGCGCCGAGACCGCCCGCGTCGCTCACCGCGGCGGCCAGCGCGACGGACGACAATCCACCGAACGGTCCCAGAAGGATCGGATGCCGTACGCCGAGGATCTCGCTCAGTTCGCTCATGCCTCCGAGGCTACGCCCGCTGCGGGTCACCGCGGGCTGAGGGCGATGCGCAGCGGAGCGTCGGGAGCGGACGCCGCGGCGAGCGCGGCATCCACGTCATCCAGCTGGTGCACGGCCCCGACCACGTCCGCGAACGGATAGGCGCGGCCTCGCCCGGCGAGGAACCCGACGGCAGCAGCGAGCTCGGCGCCGGAGTAGTTGTGCACGCCGGTCACCGTCAGCAGCCGCCGCACGACGCTCTCCGCGTCGAGCGGCACCGGCTCCGCGGGGAAGACGCTGCCCACCAGCACCACCGTTGCGCCGACGTCGGCGGCCGCGATCGCGTCGCCCACGGCATGACCGGACGCCTCGATCACGATGTCGGCCGGCTCACTCACCGCAGACGCCGCGGTCCCCCCGAACCTCTCCGCGAAAGTGCGCCTGGACACGGAGGGGTCGATGACCGTGACCTCCGCGCCCTCGTCGGCGGCGATCGCCACGGCCGAGAGTCCGACCAGGCCGGCCCCGTACACGAGCACCCGCCTGCCCTCGAGGCTGCGCCCCGCCGCACCTCGGGCGACCGCCGCCCACGCCGTGGCCGTGGCGCATGAGGCCGGCGCCAGCACCGCGGCCGGCAGAGCCTCCGGCACCCGCACGATGGTGGTGCCCGCACGCAGATGCACGTGGCTCGCGAATCCGCCGGTCAGCTCCCAGCGCGGACCGATCCGCTCGTGACCGTACTTCACCAGTGCGCGGCACTTCTGCGTCACGCCGGCCGCGCATCGATCGCACGTGCCGCACGACACCGTCACCGACCACACGACGCGGTCGCCGATGCGCAGCGGCGCACCGTCCGCGGCTGTCGTGCCGCCATCACCGATCGCGATGACCCGTCCGACGCTCTCGTGCCCCAGCACGAGCGGAGTCGGTGCCGCACGGTGCCCCTGCACGGTGTGAACGTCCGAGCCGCAGATGGTCGAGAGCTCGATGGCGATCAGCACATCGCCGTGGCCGAGGCCCACCCCCGGCACCGCGACCGTCTCGTGCTCCTGACCGACACCGAGCCACACCTTCGCCGTCGCCGCGGGTCTGAGCGTCACGTCCTGGCGCTCATCGTGCGGCAGCAGAGTGCGCATGTCAGGAGCTCCGGGCCAGCGCAGTGCCGAGAAGAGCACTCTCTCGAAGGGCAGGCAGCAGTGCCGTGACATCGTCGAGCACCGCATCCGCTCCAGCGCTGTCCAGCGTCGCGCGATCGTGCGCACCGCTGAGCACGCCGGCGACGAAACCGGCGCCGGCACGCCTGCCCGACTGCACATCGCTGCTCGTGTCGCCGGCGACCGCTACGGCCGACACTGAGGACGACCCTGCCCGCAGCAGCGCAGTGAGCACGAGATCGGGAGCGGGACGTCCGCGACCGGCGTCCACGGGAGACAGCGCGAGGTCGACGAGATCGCGCCACCCGAGGCCGTCGAGCAGTGCATCCCTGGTGACGGGGGCGAAGCCCGTCGTGAGCGCGACCTTGAGCCCTGCGTCGCGCATCTGCGCGATCGCCTCTGCCGCACCGGCGACCTCCTGCACACCCTGCTCGGCGACGATCTCCGAGTACGCGCCCTCGAACGCCGCAGTGGCCGCGGCGGCCGCGGCCACGTCGCCGCCGGCGAGATGGGTGAAGACATCGATCTTCGACATGCCCATGGTGTCGCGGACGTACTGCAGGGCATCCGCCCACGGCATCCGTTCGGCGACACCCGTGCGCTCGGCGGCGCGCTGGAAGGCCTGCTCGACGACGCCGTCGTCTCGGACGGTCGTTCCTGCCATGTCGAGGACGACGAGTTCGATGGCGGTCATGGGGTTCCTCCCTGTGCGGGCTGCGGTGCCCGGTCGAATGCAATCTGAAGCGTGCGCTCGGCGAGACCCAGCCCGGTCGTCATGCCGATCCCGGTGGTCGCGGCGATCACGTGCAGTCCGGGCTCCGGCTCCTCGATGAGGAAATCGGAGGCCGCGGATGCGTAGACGCCCTGCCAGCGCTCGAGCACCCGCATGCCGTCGGTCTCGAACAACGCCGAGGCCTCCTCGAGGAACGCCTCGAAGGCCCCCTCCGGCTGGAACGGGCCGGGCTGCACGGCTTTCACGTGCGAATCGCCCAGGATGAGCGACCCGTCGGGCAGCTGCGTGTACATCTGGTTGAGATCGAGGGCTGCGAGGTCGGGGCGCTCGGCATGCAGCCGTTCGCGCAGCGCGTCCGTCTCGGAGAAGGCGGCGAATCGTCCGTAGCGCAACAGCGACCAGCCCGTCAGCAGCGGTGCGTCGAGCGTGCGAGGCAACGGTGCCGTCACGCGCATCATGTCGAGGGCGCAGCGCACGACGCCCGCGCTCTCCGCGAGGTCGGGCAGCAGCTGGTCGACGTCGTGCCCGGTGGCGACGACGACGAGACCGGCATCGATCGCGCCGCGCGTGGTCTGCACACGACCGGATGCCACGGTGGTCGCCGCGGTGCGGAAGCGGAACTCCACGCCCAGGGATGCGAGGTGACCGACGATCGCCCCGGCCGCTTCCCGCGGATCGGTCTGCAGGTCGGTCGCCACGAAGGCGCCGCCGATCACGGCGTCACGGCGCAGCGGCGCTCGACGCAGCAGTTCGTCGGTGTCCAGCATCCGGATGCCCGCGTCGTGTTCTCCGGCTGCTCGTTCCAACACGGCGAGCTCGTCCGCCTGACGGGCGGCGATCAGAGTGCCGGACTCCCGCAGCCAGAAGCCGGCGTCCGTCGCGAGGCGCAGCCAGATGTCGCGTGAGGCATCGGCGAACTCACGGGCGAGCCCCGTCTGCGCCCCGATGCAGATGTGCCCGAAGTTGCGGATCGTCGCGCCCACCGGAGCATCGGTGCGGTCGACGACGATGACGCGGAGCCCGCGGCGCGCGCCCGCGTACGCGGCGCCGAGCCCGATGATTCCGGACCCGACGACGACGAGGTCTGCCGTTTCGGAGGCCACAGGATGACTCGTCATGATGGCCTTTCCGAGTATGAGTATCGTCAACAACTGTGTCACCCGGCAGTGCTCGCACCCCGCCGTTCCCGGAAGTGTTTGCCTCTCGTTAACCGGCTCTTCGCCCGCATGAACGCGAGCGGAACGGGCCGGTGATCGATCACGCGCGGCTCTGGCTATGATTCGGCTATGAGTATCGCGACCATCCAGCAGCAGCTGTCCACTCCGCCCGGTTTCGCCAAGGCCGTGAAGTCGACGAGCTCGACGCTGGTCGCCGGACTGATCAGCCTCGCCGCCGCTGTCTTCTGCCTCGGCATGAACACCTTCCAGCTCGGCTCTGCCAGCGACTGGAACTGGCGGCTGATCGAGCGCTACTTCCTCACCGCCGATGTGATCGAGTTCACCGGCAGCCGCTCGGGCCGTGCAGAGATCTGGCGCTTCCTCTACGTGTACGCGCCGATCGTGCTCATCCCGCTCGGCATCATCCTGCTCATCGTGCACTTCAGCACACGCAGTCGGAACGGCCGGACACTGTTCGAAGATTTCCAGTCCCGTGGCTGGGTCGGCCGCCAGCGCTACACGGGCATGAAGGCGCAGAACGGGCGCGCGCAGGTCGAGGTCGTCTTCATCTCGCACCCGAGCATCCCCGACGAGACGTTCGACGCCACGGTGCAGCAGTATTCGGCCTGGGTGGCGTCGCTCGACAAGAAGTCCCTGAAGAAGACGATCGCCGCCGTCACGAAGGCCGGCGCGCTGACCGGCCTCAGCGCGGCGGTGCTCTCCCCTGAGCTGCCCGCGGCGATCACGGTCGCCACGGTGCGGGGCTCGAGCGAGTTCGCTGCCGTCGTGCCCCCTGGCCCCGACGGCAAGAGCAAGTACCGCGTGCTCGAGATCAAGGAATGACGTCGCGGCTTCCGGCCGCGTGCATTCGTCCCTCCGACCGCGAGCACGACACGTTCTAACACCAGGTCGCGCTCGCGGTCGAGCGCTGGGGACGCTTCTTCAACCCAGGCGCTGGGGACGCCTATAACGGGTTGTGCCCAACCTATCGCCAGCCCCTGTTCACCAGAACAGCCATACGTCGAGGGAGCATTCGACTTTCGGCCAGAGTCTGGGTCGGCAGGGACGGCAGGCGTCAGTTGATCGGCAATGAGGCCGACACGCTCCACCGGCCGTCCACGACGCCGGCGCTGAACTGGCCACTCGCACCGAGCACCCGCTCCGCCATCCTGTTCACGCCGGTGCGGCTGGACGGGAGATCGCTGCGGGCCGTCTCGGGGAGCGGGCTGTGGATGCCCAAGGTCAGTAACTCATCATCGACGTCCAGACGGATGCTCACTTCTCCTGGCCCCGCATGCTTCAAGATGTTCGTCGCCGACTCGCGCATGATCCTGGCGAGGATGATCTCGCCCGCGCGATGGATGCGCTCGTCAAGCGGATCACCCTCTGAGCGCACCTGATGACCTGCCGCCTCGATCTCGCCGCGGGCCTCGTCGATTGCTGCGGCAAGGTCGCCCGAGTGCACCGCGGACGAGCGCGGGCCGTCATCAGCCAGATCGATGACGAACCGCAGGTCGATCATCGCGCTCTTCGCCGCGCCCCGGATCGCCTCCTGCGCGCCTCGGCTGCGCTCGACGTCATCCAGCATCTGCGCGTGCAGTGCGATGATCGTGAGGTGGTGCGCGATGCTGTCGTGCAGCTCACCAGCGATCCACCGCCGCTCGGCGAGGACCGCCTCACGCTCGTGCGCCGCCTGCTCCGCCAGCTCCTGCTCCAGTCTGCGCCCCTTATCCAGTGCGACCCGTAGAGCGAAGCCGATCCCTCCCGCCACCGTGGCGATGATCAGGTAGACGCCGACATTGACCGGGACGCCGGAATCGCTGTAAGCGACAACCGCACTCGCGACCAGGAAGGCACCGACGTACGACAGGATCAATGCCGCTCGCCCTAATCGCAGAACCAGACCCACAGCGATTGCTGCGGCGAAGAGCGAAGCAGACTCGGTGTTCGCGATGAACGATGACGCGAACACGAGCCCGAGTACGGCCGTCGCGACCCACGGCGACCAGAGGAACAGAGCGAACGTCGCGCTGGTACCGATACTCAGCAGCGACTGGGCGAGGCCGGGTCCATACGAGAAGACGACGCCGAACACGTCGATCACGACGAGTACGACGATGATCGCGAGCATGGCGACACGCTCAAGTGTGCTCAACGTCCCGGCCCGCGTCAGTTGCACATAACCGGATTCATCCAGGAGCGAGCGACCGATTGCCATGGCTCAGTATCTCCTATTTGCCAAATGGGCTAGTCTCAAAGACCGAAAGCCTTAGCAAGCATCTGCCAGATAGTCATAGTTTTCACCGCCTTATAGCAACTCAGGTCGCATGTCTGACCTTCATCATGGCGGCGTCGACCCGCCCCCACATCAGACCAGTGGGCAGTGTTTTCTGGCCAAAGGTCTAGTCTCGTCGCCACCAATTTTCCGCAGTTAGGCTTCATCCATGCCGGAAATCCGTGTTCTGATCGTCGATGACGATCCCCTGGTCCGCTCAGCGCTGTCGCACTTCGTGTCACGTGATCCGGAGATCCAGGTCATCGGCGAAGCCGCATCCGGTCTCGAGGCGATCATGTTCACGGAACGGGACGTCGCGGACGTGATCATGATGGACGTTCAGATGCCGGAGATGAACGGGATCGAAGCAACCTCGGCGATCGCCGAGCGCTGGCCTGAGATTCGTATCCTGGCCGTGACCACGCTCGAAGGCAGCGACACCGTGTTGCCGATGCTCAGCGCCGGGGCCTCCGGGTACATGCTCAAGGACTCCAGCGCCGAGAGCATCGTCGCCGCCGTGCGAGAGGTCCATAAGGGTGCCAGCTCCCTGTCGCCCAGGATCGCCTCCATGCTCATCAAGCACGTTCGTGCGACCGAAGCCACAGGCCCCGACCGGACGGTCCCCCTCCTTCCTCTCACCGAGCGTGAGTCAGAGGTGTTGAGCCGTCTGGCGGAGGGCATGTCGAACGCCGAGATCGCGCGTGCCCTCATCGTCTCCGAGGGCACGGTGAAGGCGCATCTGGGCAGCATCATGTCCAAATGGCATGTCCGCGATCGAGTGCAGATCATCGTCACGGCCGCACGTGCCGGGCTGGTGGAGTTCCGCTGAGGCCCTGCGTGCGCGTCTACGATCGAAGAATGCCCGTCACGCCGCACGCCCACTCACATGCCGACGACCTCGCCGACTTCGTCGCCGCTTCCCCTTCGAGCTACCACGCGGCGGAGGAGGTCGCCCGCCGCCTGGAAGGGGTCGGGTTCACGCGGTTGAACGAGGCCGACCCGTGGCCGACCCAGGCCGGGGGCCGCTTCGTCGTGGTGCGCGACGGCGCCGCGATCGCGTGGGCCGTGCCGGCGGATGCCGCACCCACGACGCCGGCGCAGGTCTTCGGAGCGCACACGGACTCCCCCGGATTCAAGCTCAAGCCGCAGCCGACCACCGGCTCGCGGGGATGGTTGCAGGCCGGCGTCGAGGTCTACGGCGGACCGCTGCTGAACTCCTGGCTCGACCGTGAGCTCCGCCTCGCCGGACGCCTCGCCCTCGCCGACGGCCGTGTCGTGCTCGCCGACACCGGACCGCTGCTGCGATTGCCGCAGCTCGCCGTGCATCTCGATCGCGGAGTCAACAACGGACTGGCGTTGGACAAGCAGAGCGAGACGCAGCCCGTCTGGGGCCTGGGCGATCCGAGCGAGGAAGACCTGCTGGGCGAGCTGGCGGCGTCGGCCGGAGTGAACGCCGCCGACGTCCGCGGTTTCGACGCCGTCGTGGCGGACTCCGCGCGCGGCGCGGTCTTCGGCAAGGACGACGCGTTCTTCGCGAGCGGACGTCTGGACGACCTGGCATCGGTGCACGCAGGCGTCGTCGCCCTTTCGGCACTCGCTGCTGAGGGCGCATCCGGGCAACGCGGCATCGCCGTTCTCGCCGCTTTCGATCATGAAGAGCTCGGCTCAGAATCGCGCTCGGGCGCCGCCGGCCCCTTTCTGGAAGATGTTCTGGCGCGGGTGTACACCGGGCTCGGCGCCGACGACACCGACCAGCGCCGCGCGTTCGCGGCATCCTGGCACCTCTCCAGCGACGTCGGGCACTCGGTGCATCCGAACTACGCGCACAAGCACGATCCGGTGGTGCAGCCTCTGCTCGGGTCGGGGCCGATCCTGAAGATCAACGCCAACCAGCGCTACGCGACCGACGCCATCGGCACCGCCGCCTGGGCCCGCTGGTGCGAGAGCGCCGGCATCGCGTCGCAGGAGTTCGTCTCCAACAACGCGGTGCCGTGCGGCTCGACGATCGGCCCGATCACGGCCACCCGGCTCGGCATCCGCACTGTCGACGTCGGCATCCCGATCCTCTCGATGCACTCCGCGCGCGAGCTCGCCGGCGTGTCGGATCTACATGCGCTCGCACAGGTCGCGAAGGCGTTCTTCGCCGCCTGACCCCGCACGTATCGGCGCAGTGCCAATATGGGGGCATGTCAGAGAAGATTGCAGCGGCGCCGGCGCTGATCGAGCGGGCCGGCATCGAGATCATCCCCGAGTCGGAGCGCACCGCGAAGCCGCGTGACCTGTTCTGGCCCTGGTTCGCCGCGAACGTGTCGGTGTTCGGGATGTCGTACGGATCGTTCGTGCTCGGCTTCGGCATCTCGTTCTGGCAGGCGACGATCGTGTCGGTCATCGGCATCGTCGTGTCGTTCCTGCTCTGCGGCCTCATCGCGATCGCCGGAAAGCGCGGCTCCGCACCGACCATGGTGCTCTCCCGTGCCGCGTTCGGCGTGCAGGGGCAGAAGGTGCCCGGAATCATCTCGTGGCTGACCTCGATCGGCTGGGAGACGTTCCTCGCGATCCTGGCCGTGCTCGCCACCGCGACCGTCATCACGCAGCTCGGCGGCGACGGCGAGAGCATCGCGCTGCGGATCATCGCGACCGTGATCGTCGCCGCGCTCATCGTCGTGGCATCCGTTCTCGGCTATCACACGATCATGAAGCTGCAGTCGGTGCTCACGTGGATCACCGGCATCGTGACGGTCCTCTACGTGATCCTCGCGTTCTCGCACATCGACTTCGGCGCCGTGCTGTCGCGTCCCGACGGCACAATCGGCCAGCTCATCGGCGCCCTCGTCATGGTGATGACCGGGTTCGGTCTCGGCTGGATCAACATCGCCGCGGACTGGTCGCGCTACCAGAAGCGCACCACCTCCGACGGTGCGATCGTGTTCTGGAACACCGTCGGCGGATCAGTCGCACCGGTCATCCTCGTGGTGTTCGGTCTGCTGCTCGGCGCATCGGATGAGGACCTGCTGAACGCGATCGCCGCCGATCCGGTCGGAGCCCTCGCGACGATCCTGCCGATCTGGGTGCTCGTGCCGTTCCTGCTCACTGCGGTGCTCGCGCTCGTCTCGGGCGCCGTGCTCGGCATCTACTCGTCCGGGCTCACGCTGCTGAGCCTCGGCATCCGCATCCCCCGCCCTTCGGCAGCGGCGATCGACGGCGTCATCCTCACGATCGGCACGATCTTCGTCGTGTTCTTCGCGACCGACTTCCTCGGTCCGTTCCAGAGCTTCCTCATCACGCTCGGTGTGCCGCTGGCGTCATGGGCAGGCATCCTCATCGCCGACATCCTGCGACGCAAGAAGGACTACGACGACGAGGCGCTGTTCGATTCGAACGGCCGCTACGGCGCGTGGGACTGGACCTCGATCATCACCATGGTCATCACGAGCGTGATCGGCTGGGGACTGGTGCTCAACAACTTCGCTGAAGCCGCACCGTGGAACAACTGGCAGGGCTACCTCCTGTTCCTCGTCGGCGGCGCTGACGGCGACTTCGCCTACGCCAACCTCGGCGTGTTCTTCGCCCTGGTGATCTCGTTCCTGGTCACCTACTTCGCGCGGGCGGGGAAGATTCGTGGGCAGGAGCAGGCGTGAGCCTCTCCGCAGACTCACCGAGCGGCACCTGGCTCGTCGTCATCGACCCGCAGAACATCTTCGCGTCGCCCGACTCCGCCTGGGGGTCGCCGTTCTTCGCGGAGACGATGCCGCGCATCCGTGCGCTGGCGGATGCTTTCGGCGAGCGCGTGCTCGTCACCAGGTGGATGCCGACGGCCGACCGCTCGACGTCATGGGGCGAGTACTTCGCGGCGTGGCCGTTCGCCGACCAGCCGCCGACCGATCCGCTGTTCGACCTGGTTCCGGAGGCTGCCGGTCTCTCGAGCCGCCCCACCCTCGACCTGCCGACCTTCGGAAAATGGGGCGCAGAGATCGAGCAGATCGTCGGGCGCGGTGCATCCGTCGTGCTCGCCGGCGTCTCGACCGACTGCTGCGTGATCTCGACGGCGCTGGCCGCCGCTGACGCCGGCGCGCGCGTCACAGTCGCCGCCGATGCCTGCGCCGGTTCGACGGCCGAGAATCACGCCGCGGCGCTCACGGTCATGGGCCTGTATCCGCCGCAGATCACGATCAGCGATTCGGCGACGGTGCTCGCGGATCCCTGACACGACACACACATGTCAGCCCAGATCACACCCGTCAGTCGAAACACGCGGTTCGGGACCGACATCTGTGTTCTCGACTGACGAGTGTGCGCGGTGATCGGTCACGCGGACCGGACGGCCGCGACGATGTCGGCCGGCGAACCGTGCCAGGGCGCACCATGGCCGGGCAGCACCCAGGATGCCGTGACCTCGGCGAGCCGGTCGAGGGATGCCGACGCCTCCGCAGGTTCGTCGGTGAACGGCGCGGGCTGAGGATGCTGAGACCCGGTGAGCACATGCCGGGTGGTGAGCGCGTCGCCGACGAACACGGCATCCACCAGCGGAACGTGCACCGCGATGCTGCCGGGTGAGTGCCCCGGCATCCCGATGATCACGGGCGCGCCAGGCAGGTCGAGCACGTCGGCGTCGGATACCTCCGACACCTCCTTCACGTAGATCGGCCGCAACGCGCTCTTGCGGATGCCGTAGGCGAAGAACCCCAGCATCGGTCCGAGTTTCGACGGCCCCATCGGCGTCTTCGGCTTCTCCCCCGTCCGTGTGCGCTCGGCATCGGCCGAGTGCACGAAGACGGGAACGCCGTACTCGGCGCGCAACCGTTCGGCGAACCCGATGTGATCGCTGTCGCCGTGCGTGAGGATCAGTCCCCTGATGTCGGAGAGCGGCCGGCCGAGGCTCGCCATCTCATCCTGCAGATCACGCCAGTGACCAGGCATCCCCGCGTCGATCAGTGTGACGCCCTGCGGGGCGTCGATCAGGTACGAGGCCACGATGTCGTTGCCCAGACGATGCAGGTGCGGTGCCAGCTTCATGATGTGTCCTACCGATCCGTGTGGATGATCTTGCGATGGCTACACTACATAGCTATCATGGCTAATGTCAATAGCCTCAGATGCACGATCGGAGCCCCGCCATGCCGACGCCAGAACGCACTTCGACCGCCGCGATCATCGCTGCGGGACGCGAGATCCTCGAGTCCGCAGGCCTGTCCGGACTCACGATGCAGGCCGTCGCGGAGCGCGTCGGCGTGCGGGCGCCCTCGCTGTACAAGCGGGTGAGGGACAGGGAAGCACTGATCGCCGCCGTCACCGCATCCGTCATCGACGATCTTTCGATCGAACTCGAACGGGTCGAGCGCAGCGCACCCGGCGCGAACGGGACAGGGCCCGACGTGACACCCGAGCTGCTGACGGGGCTGGCCACGACCTACCGCACCTTCGCACACGCGCATCCGGAGGGATTCCGACTGATGTTCACCGCATCCGCTCCGCTGGTGTCGCTCGATCGCGCTGCCGGACCGGTGCTGCGCGCGAGCGCCGCCCTCGTCGGCGACGACGACGCCCTCGATGCCGCCCGCCTGTTCACGGCATGGCTGACCGGATTCCTTCAGATGGAGCTCGCGGACGCGTTCAGGCTCGGCGGCGACGTCGATCAGGCGTTCGACTACGGCCTGCGTCACCTGCTGGCAGGCGTCGACGACTGAGCATCGCGGTTCGGCTCCGCTGTTCGGGTCGCAGTTTCTGCCACACTGATCCGTGGAGGGGATCCCCATGACCACGACCGCGCCTGCGAACGACGCGCACGAAGACCGCACCCACGACGGCGACGACCGTCCGAAGAAGGCGCACGGCCGCTGGTTCAGGACCCGGGTGGTGCTCGCCATCGTCATCGCCGTCGCACTGGTGGTCGCGATCATCGGAGCGATCACCCCGTGGCCGTCCGCCATGGTGATCCGCGCCGTCTTCACGCAGGGCGGAGACGCCACCGCCGCCGAGATGGACAAGCACGTCCCCGACACGAAGCTCACCGAGACGCTCGATGTCGCGTACGCCGATGAGGGCGTCGACACCACGATGGACGTCTTCACCCCGGCATCCGCCACCGGCCCGCTGCCCACGATCGTGTGGATCCACGGCGGAGCCTGGATCTCGGGATCGAAGGAGAACGTCGACCCGTACATGCGCATCCTCGCCGCAGAGGGGTACACGACCATCGCCGTGAACTACACGCTCGGGCCGGAGGGCTTCTACCCCAAGGCCGTGCACCAGATCAACGACGCTCTCGGATACATCGACGAGCACGCCGCAGACCTGGGCGTCGACCCCACCCAGATCGTGCTCGCGGGCGACTCGGCCGGCAGCCAGCTGGCCAGCCAGATGGCGACGCTCATCACGAACCCCGAGTACGCCACGATCATGGACATCACCCCGAAGATGTCGGCCGACCAGGTCGTCGCCACCGTGCTGAACTGCGGCGTCTACGACCTCGCCGCCCTCGCCCAGCTCGACGGCATCGTCGGCTGGGGCTTCAAGTCGTCGATGTGGGCCTATGCCGGAACCAAGACCTGGGCCGAGGACTCCTCTGGCGCGACGATGTCGACCGTGAACTGGGTCACCGAAGACTTCCCCACCACCTACATCTCCGGCGGCAACGGCGATGGGCTCACCTGGCTGCAGTCGATTCCGATGGCCGACCGGCTGAACGAGCTCGGCGTCGACGTGACGACGCTGTTCTGGCCTGCGCCGCACGAGCCGCAGCTTCCGCACGAGTATCAGTTCCACCTCGACATGCCCGATGCGCAGACCGCCCTGCAGAAGACGATCGACTTCCTGGACGCGCACACCACGCAGCCGTGAGTCCGACCATGCCGATGCGCACCCGGCACTGACGCCTGACCGATCGTTCGGGATATCCTCGGGGATCATGGGTACAGACTCGACCGACTCCGCAGGCAACACCGATCCCCGCGGGAACGAGAGGCCCCTGGAGGACACGATCGTCACCGATCTGACGGGACGGATGACCTACGGGTCGTACCTCGGACTGGACGAGCTGCTGAACGCGCAGCATCCGGTCAGCACTCCGGAGCATCACGACGAACTGCTGTTCATCATCCAGCACCAGACCACCGAACTCTGGCTGAAGCAGCTGCTGCACGAGCTGAGTTCGGCGCGCACACTGCTCGCGAGCGACGACCTGCGCGAGGCGCTGAAACGGGTCGCACGCGTCAAGCGCATCCAGGACGTGATGACCCAGCAGTGGTCGGTGCTGGCGACGCTCACGCCGACCGAGTACGCGCAGTTCCGCGGGGCACTGGGCAACTCGTCCGGCTTCCAGTCCGTGCAGTACCGGGCGGTGGAGTTCGCGCTGGGCAACAAGAACGAGCGGATGCTGCAGGTCTTCCGCGATCACCCGGCCAATCTCGCCCTGCTGATGACCGAGTTCGAGCGGCCGACGCTGTACGACGAGTTCCTGCGCTTCGCCGCCCGCCGCGGGCTGCCGATCCCGACCGAGATCCTCGAGCGCGACGTGCGCGAGCCGTACCGCCCGCACCCGTCGCTCGTGCCGGCGATCCGCGAGATCTACGAGAACCCGCAGACCCACTGGGACCTCTACGAGGCGTGCGAAGACCTGGTCGACCTCGAGGACAACTTCCAGTTCTGGCGGTTCCGGCACCTGAAGACCGTCACGCGCACGATCGGGATGAAGCCCGGCACCGGAGGCTCCAGCGGCGTGGGCTTCCTGCAGCGCGCACTGGAGCTGACCTTCTTCCCCGAGCTCTACACGGTGCGCACCGAGATCGGGGCGTGATGCGGGCCGTCGACGGAGGATTCGTCGTCGGTGGTTTCACGGACCACCACGTGCACCTGCAGCTCGTCGATACATCTCAACTGGCGTCGTCCGTGCTGGGGCGCGTCGTCGATCTCGGCGGCAACCCGGCAGTGCTCGCACGCGTTCACAACTCCTCAATGTCAACGCGAACACCTGCCACCGAGGGCGATCCTGGCCATGACTCTGCATTCTTTGAGGAGTTGCGAACCGATCTCGGTGTCGAGGTCGCGTTCGCCGGAGCGTTCCTCACGCCGCCGGGCGGCTACCCGTCCACCCGCCCCTGGGCGCCAGAAGGGTCGGTGCGCGAGATCGCAGATGCGGATGCCGCGGCAGCCGCCATCACCGAGATGAAGGACGCAGGCGCCGTCTGCATCAAGATCGCCAGCAACAGCTTCGCCGGGTCGGTGTTCTCCGACCAGATGTTCGCACGCATCGTCGAGCTGGCCTCCGACGCGGGGCTCCCGGTCGTCGCGCATGCCGAAGGCCCCGGCGAGGCGCAGCGCGCCGCCGCCCTCGGGGCGACCCTGCTCGCGCATGCGCCGTTCTCGGAGCGCCTGTCCGACGACGATATCGAGGCGCAGGCGGCATCCGTGCAATGGATCTCGACGCTGGCCATCCACTCGGGTCAGACCTACGCGACCGCGGTCGATAACGTACGCCGTTTTCACGCTGCGGGCGGCACGGTGCTCTACGGGACGGACCTCGGCAACGGCCCTGCCGCCGTCGGCCTGCGCCCGCGGGAGATCCGCGCGCTCCGCGAGGCGGGTATCGACGGCGACGATCTGATCCGTGCACTCAGCCCGGTCGAGTCTCGGCAGCTGTTCGTCCCCGGCGGCGTGCTCGATCCTCTCCTCGCCCGCCGCATGACCCCCGAAGATCTGGAGGCCTGACATGACCGATCTGCTCGCCGAAGCACGAAGCCTCGACGCTCGCGACCCGCTCGCCACGCATCTGGATGCCTTCGTCGAGGCACCGGGCGTCAGCGCCTACCTCGACGGCAACTCTCTCGGCCGGCCGCTGCGATCGCTGCCTGAGCGACTGGCCGCATTCGTGCGCGAGGACTGGGGCACGCGCCTCATCCGCTCGTGGGACGAGCAGTGGATGGACCTGCCGACCGAGCTCGGCGACCGCATCGGCCGGATCACGATCGGTGCCGCGCCCGGCCAGACGGTCGTCGCCGACTCGACGACCGTGCTGCTCTACAAGCTCATGCGGGCCGCCGTGGCGGCTCTTCCACACCGTTCGGAAATCCTCATCGAGGAGGGGAACTTCCCCACCGACCGGTTCGTGGCAGAGGGCATCGCCGCCGAGCGCGGGATGACGGTGCGCTGGCTCACCGCAGACCCTGTCCACGGCGTGCATGCCGAGGACGTCGCAGCAGCGGTGTCGGAGCAGACCGCGCTCGTCGTGCTCAGCCACGTCGACTACCGCTCGGGCGCACTGGCCGACATGAGGGCGATCACGGATGCCGCGCATGAGGCGGGCGCGCTGATGCTGTGGGACCTGTGCCACTCGGCCGGAGTGATCCCGATCGAGCTCGATGCCTGCGACGTCGACCTCGCGGTCGGCTGCACGTACAAGTACCTCAACGGCGGGCCGGGCTCCCCCGCCTTCGCGTACGTGAACACGCGCCATCACGGCACGGTGCGCCAGCCCATCCAGGGCTGGATGGGCGCGGGCGACGTGTTCGCGATGGCGTCCGCATATGCCCCGTCACACGGCATCCGGCAGTTCATCAGCGGTACGCCGCCGGTGCTCGGAATGCTGGCGATGCAGGGCATGCTCGACCTGATCGAGTCCGCGACGATCGACGCCGTTCGTGAGAAGTCGAAGACCCTCACCGACTTCGCCGTGCGGGCGTTCGATGAACTGCTCGTGCCGGTCGGGGTGCGCCTGCTGAGCCCGCGCGTCGCCGATGGGCGCGGCGGCCACGTGACGATCGGGCATCCGGACTTCGCCAGGGTGACCGCGACGCTGTGGGCCGACGGCGTGATCCCCGACTTCCGTTTTCCCGACGGCATCCGCCTCGGCCTGTCGCCGCTGAGCACCTCGCATGCGGAGGTGCTCAGCGGCGTGCGGGCCGTGCGCGACGCGCTGGTGCCCTGAACGCGCGAGCGATCAGTCCGCGACGCCCCGCAGGAACGCCGTCACGTTCTCCTGCATCCGCAGGATGCGCAGGTCGCGCGCCGTCTCACGGTCGTACCCCTCGTAGGCGAGCGGCGGGAGGCGTCGCACGTTGTGCGAGCAGCCGAACTCCGCGCAGACCAGCGTGCCGATCGTGTCGCCCTTGCGCCCGGCGGCCCCGGCCTTGCGGGCCGAGTACAGCTGCACGTCATTGCGCAAGGTGACGTCTTCGCACCACGAGCACTGCGCTCGCGAGAGCACGCGCTGCTCGGCGCGCTGCAGCAGCACACCGGTGAGGGTGTCGTCGACCTCGGCGATGACGTAGGCACGCCGCGGGAACTTCGAGTCGGACCAGCCGAGGTAGTCGATCTTGTCGAAGTCGACCTCGGCGAAGCCCTGAGGCAGCGACACGGAGGAGACCTCTTTGCGGGAGGCGTTGATGAATGAGGCGCGGATGGCGCGCTCGTCGATGGGACGCATGGGAAGAACTGCTTTCTGATGTGAGGTGAGAAGGTCGCGGCATCCGTCAGATGGATGCCGGGTATGACGAGTCACCGGCGACGGGGGGTTCCGCCTCCGGCTCGCACTCAGCCTCTGCCGCCGGCGCTCGACGCGCCTGCAACCGCCTTCCGCGCCCTCAGGGCGCACATCGAGAACAGCACCCGGCGAGTTTACACCCGCTCGACGATCGAGGCGAGGGAGGCTGCGACCCGGATGACCGGCTCGAGGGATCCCTCCTCGCCGACCGTGATGCGGATGCCGTCCGCACCGTACGCACGGACGATCAGCCCCGCATCCGCGAATGTCGCCAGCGCCGCGGCAGTGCCGGCGCCGGTGGGCAGCCACACGAAGTTCGCCTGCGATCGCGGGATCGACCATCCGCCTTCGCGGAGCATCCGCGCGAGCCGGTCGCGCCGCTCGGTTATCACGCGCACCCGCTCGAGCAGGGAGGGCTCGGCGTCGAGGCTGGCCAGGGCCGCCTCCTCGCCCTGGGCGGTCACCGAGAGGGGGATGCCGGCGATGCGCGCGGCCTCGAGCACTGCGGGATGCCCGACGGCGTAGCCCACCCGCAGGCCCGCCAGTCCGTACGCCTTGGAGAACGTGCGCAGCACGACCACGTTCTCGTGGCCCGCGGCGATGACGCGTCGTCCGTCGACGACGCCGTCATCCGTCACGAACTCGGCGTAGGCCTCGTCGAGCAGAACGAGCACGCCGGTCGGCACCCGCGCGAGGAACGCGTCGAACGCCGCCTGGGTCACCGCTGTTCCCGAGGGGTTGTTGGGGCTGCACACGACGACGATCCGCGTGCGGTCGGTGATGGCGTCCGCCATGGTGTCGAGGTCGTGGCCCTCGTCCGCATCCAGCGCCACCGTGACCGGGACGGCACCGGAGACGTCGGCCATCCACGGGTAGCCGTCGAAGGAGCGCCAGGCGAAGAGCAGCTCATCGCCCGGCTCGCACAGCGCCACGGCGAACTGCTGCAGCAGCGACGTGGAACCCGCAGCGACGTGCACGGCATCCGCCTCGACGCCGAAGCGCTCGGCGATCCGTGCGCGCAACCGGGGCGCCGACGCATCAGGGTAGCGATTGAACGAGACGGTCCGGCGCGCGGCTTCGACCACTCCTGGCAACGGTCCGAACGGATTCTCGTTGCTGGAGAGCTTGAAGGCGTCCGGACCGGCCTGGGCGCCCTGCTGATAGGCCGAGCGTGCGGAGATCCGTGCGCGCGCCGCCACTGGTGGCGCGGTCGACCACGAGCGCATCATGCGCGTTCCAGACGCCGCCATGCGAGTTCGGCCAGCACGGATGCCTGCAGACCGAGAACCGAGTCGTCGAACACCGCGCGCTCGGAGTGCAGCGGCCCGGAGTCCTCGTCCGGTGCGGCGCCGAGGAAGACGAGGGTGCCGGGCACCTCTTCGAGCACGTACGCGAAGTCCTCCGAGGCCATCGACGGCGCCTCGAGGCGGGTGACGCGTTCTGCGCCGACCAGGTCGTCGAGGGCGTCGATCACGAAGGCGGTCTCGGCGGGATCGTTGTAGGTCACCGGGTACGAGGAGATGAACTCGCTCTCCAGGGTGCAGCCGTTCGCGACGGCGATGCCCTCGAGCATCTGCGGCAACTGCTCGCGAACAGTCTCCAGCGTGGTCTTCGAGAGGGTGCGGATGTTCGCCTCGAGCTGCACCTCCGCTGCCAGTACGTTGCTCGCGGCCGAGTCGCTGCTCAGCCGAGTGATCGAGATCACGGCCTGGTCGGTGGCCGGAAGACGGCGTGCGGCGAACGTCTGCACCGCGAGGATGAGCTGCGCGGCGACGGGGATGGGGTCGATGCCGTTCTGCGGGAAGGCGGCGTGCCCGCCGGTGCCGCGCAGCGTCATGCGCAGCGCACTCGCACTGGCCATCATCGATCCCTGTCTGGTGACGAGCCGGCCGCGCTCGAGCGTGCATTCGACGTGGATCGCATAGGCCGCGACAGGGCGTTCGCACGCGGCATCCAGCACGCCCTCCTCGAGCATGATCCGCCCGCCGGCCTGCCCCTCTTCGCCCGGTTGGAACATGAAGACCACGGTGCCGGGGAGTTCGTCGCGGCGCGCGACGAGCAGGCGCACCGCTCCCAGAAGACCCGCCATGTGCAGGTCGTGCCCGCACGCGTGCATGCGGCCGGACGTCGAGGCGAAGTCCAGGCCGGTGGCCTCGTGCACCGGCAGACCGTCCATGTCGGCCCGCAGCAGCACGACGGGCCCAGGCCGGCCGCCGCGGAGGACCGCGGTCACCGACGTGAGCGCGGTGCCGGTCGTGATCTCCAGCCCGAGCTCGGAGAGCTCGCGCAGAACGACCTCCTGCGTGCGCGGCAGGTCGAGCCCGAGCTCGACGACTCGATGAAGCTCCCGCCTGACCGCGATCAGGCTGTCCTGCAGTGCCTCCGCATCCGCCTCGAATCGCGTCATCGCAGTTGCATCCTCTCGCCGGCCACCGGAACCGCGTCCCGGTGGTCCGAGCGTATTCAGGGCGACGACGCCGCAGAATGTGCACCGATCATACGGACGACCGACATCTCTGGACGATTCGTCCAGCGCCCACGGCTCACGCCGGGCTCACACGTCCTCGAGCTCCATCCGCTGACCGAGGATCGGCACCGCGGTCAGCAGCTCCTGGGTGTACGCCTCGGAAGGCGCGCTCAGCAGCGACTCGGTCTCACCGCGCTCGACGATCCGACCGTCGCGCATCACGGCGATCTCGTCGCTGACATAGCGCACGACCGCGAGATTGTGCGAGATGAAGAGCATGGTCAGGCCCAACCGCTGCTGCAGATCGCGCAGCAGGTTCAGAACCGTCGACTGCACGGAGACATCCAGAGCGCTGGTGACCTCGTCGGCGATGAGGATCTCTGGATCGCCGGCGAGCGCCCTGGCGATCGTGATCCGCTGACGCTGTCCTCCGGAGAACGACTTCGGCAGCTCTCCCGCCCTGTCGGGGTCGAGATCGACCTGCCGCAGCAGCTCCGCAACCCGATCGCGGCGGGCCGGCCGGCTGAGCTCCCGCCCCGTCGCTCTCAGCCCCTCGGCGATGGACTCGCCGATCGGCATCCTCGGATCGAGAGCGGAGAACGGGTCCTGGAAGACCATCTGGATGCGGCGGCGAGCCGTCCTCGCCTCGCGTCGACGCCCGACCGAGCTCACGCCGTGCACGCGGATGTCGCCGGAGTGTATCGGTGCCAGCCCGACCGCGGCGTTGGCGATCGTTGACTTGCCCGACCCCGACTCCCCCACCAGTCCGAGGGTGCGGCCGGCCGGCACCTCGAGGGACACCCCCGACACGACCTCCCGCCGACCGTAGCGGACCTGCAGATCCTGGATCTCCAGTGCGTTCACGCCGTCACCTCCGCGTACTCGTTCGACTGGTCGCCGATGACGGGCAGCGGCCGCGTGCGATCCGAGTTCATGTCCGGCAGGCACGCGATCAACCCTCGCGTGTACGGATGGGTGGCCTGCTCCTTGATGCGCGCGGCGTCCAGCTCCTCCACGATCTCGCCGTCCTTCATGACGACGACCCGATCGCAGAATCCCGACACGAGCGCGATGTCGTGCGAGATGAACACGATGCCGGCACCCGTCGCGTGCTGCGCACGGCGGAGCACACTGAGCACCTGACGCTGCACGGTGACATCCAGGGCGGTCGTCGGCTCGTCGGCGATGATCAGACGCGGGTGCCCCGTCAGAGCCATGCCGATCATCGCCCTCTGCCGCATGCCTCCGGAGAACTGGTGCGGGTAGTCGCCGAGTCGCTCGGACGGTTTCGGGATGCCGACCGCCTCGAGCCCGTCGACGGCACGAGCCCGCGCCTGCGCCCTGCTCATGCCCAGGTGCTGCTGAGGGACCTCGGTCAGCTGTCTTCCGATCGTGAGAGCGGGGTTGAGCGAGGTGAGCGGGTCCTGGAAGATGACGCCGAGCTCCACGCCGAGCCGCTTCCGGTCGGCTGCCGTGAGCTTCGCGGAGAGGTCGACGCCGTCGAACCGGCGCACCTCGGCCTCCACGATCGCGGGGGCGTCGAGGAGTCCTGCCAGAGCCATCGCGGTCAGCGACTTGCCCGAGCCCGACTCGCCGACGATCCCGACCACCTCGCCCGAGCGCACGCTGAGATCCACGCCGCGGACGCGCTCGACGGGACGGCCATCGCGATCGGGATAGGACACGTGCAGGTCCTTGACCTCGGCAAGAGGCGCGTCCTCGTCAGCCGGCGATCCCGGCACTGCGGCCGCGGATCGAGAGGCGACCCGTGCCATGGCGGCCACGCGGCTCGCCTTGGCGACGGCCCGCAATCCCCCGCCCGGCTGCTCGGCGATGGCCTCTGCGACCATCGTGAACACGAGTCCGGAGAAGACGATCGCTATCCCGGGGCCGATCGCGGCCATCGGGTTGGTGTACAGGTGCCCGAGTCCTTCGTTGAGCAGTCGCCCCCAGTCGTACTCCGGCGCCTGCACACCGAGGCCCAGGAACGAGAGGCCGGCGAAGGCGAGCAGAGTGACGCTGGCGGATGCCGCGGACTGCACGAGCAGCGGGTTCGCGATGTTCGGCAGCACGTGCTTGAACAGGATGCCCACCGGCCCGACGCCGACGACCCGTGCCGCGCGCACGTAGTCCTGATCGGCGACGGAGGAGGCCATGTTGTACACCAGGCGCGTGATGCTCGGAATGCCGGCCAGCCCGATCGCCAGCATCGCTCCCGTCGCCGAGGCGTCCCAGATCACCGTGAAGAACAGCACCAGCAGCAGCCAGGGGAACGCCAGCAGCATGTCCATCACCCAGATCAGCGCCCGCCTGGCGTGCTTGGGCAGGATAGCGGCGGTGAGCCCGATGATGAGGCCGCCTCCGATGAGCATCGCCGTGGCGCCCAGCGTCAGCAGCAGGGACAGACGTGCCGCGACCATGACTCTGGCGAAGATGTCGCGACCGATGTCATCGGTGCCGAACGGATGCTGCGCGCTCGCACCCGACCAGCGCTCGGCGATGTTGCGTTCGGTCGCGGCGGTCATCCACGCGTCGGGTCCGATGACCGCGATCACGAGCAGCACCGCGATGCCGATCATCGCGGCGATGCCCGGCGCACTGAGCCAGCGCGACCTGCGGCGGGTTCTGGTCGAGGCCGAACCGGTCGAACCGGCAGCCGGATTCCGGGGAATGATCGTCGCCATCTCCGCACTCACCCTTCTGCGATCGTGGTGCGCGGATCGATCGTGATGAGGATCAGATCGACGACGAGGTTCACGGCGAGGACCATGGCCGCGTAGACGAGCACCATGCCCTGCACCATCGGATAGTCCTTCGTCCCGACTGCGGAGACCAGTGTGCTGCCCGTTCCCGGGATCGCGAACACGGTCTCGATGATCACGGTGCCGGCGACGAGCCCGGACAGCAGCAGCCCTCCCACCGTCAGCGTCGCCGTGATGATGTTCGGCAGCGCATGGCGCAGCAGGATCAGTCGCTGCGGCAGGCGCTTGGCCCTCGCCGTGGCGATGTACGTCGAGTCGAGGACCTTGATCATCTCCACCTGCACGATCCGTGCGAGATACGCCATCGGACCGAGTGCGAGGCCGAGCACGGGGAGCACGGCGTTCTGCGCTGCGCCCCATCCGGCGGGAGGGAACAGGCCCAGCCACATGCTGAACAGGGCGATCAGGCCGACCGAGAGCAGGAAGTCGGGCACCGCGATGAGGATGCCCAGCAGTCCGGAGACCCCGCTGTTGAGGGAACGACCGCGACCGGTGCGAGCCAGCAGCGCCGCCCCCATGCCGATCGGCAGCGCACCGATCACGGCGACGATGAATCCCAGGGCGGCGAGGCTCAGGGTCGTCGGGAAGCGCGATGCGATCGTGCCGGTGACCGAGAGACCCGACTGGATGGAGGTGCCGAGGTCGCCCTGCAGCAGCGCCGCGAGGTAGTCCATCAGCTGCTGCGGGATCGGCTTGTCCAGACCCAGCTCGGCCCTGGTGCTCTCGACCAGGCCGGCGGGGGCCGTGGGCCCCAGCGCCGCCCTGACCGGATCGCCAGGCACGAAGTGGATGAGGAAGAAGGCGGCGAGGACCACGACCAGCAGACTGACGATCAACCGGCCTATCCGCCGGATGGCGAAGTCGGCGCGCGGCGAGCGCCGCTGCTGCATCTCTCGCAGCTGCAGCAGCCGGCCGGTGGCGGGTGCGCCCTGTCGGGGCTGTGTCGTGGTCATCGCCTGCCGCTCACTCGGTCATGCGGATCGTGACCGGCTGAAGGTAGTCGGTGATCTCGAACTCCGCACCGGACATGTAGGTCGGGCGGATCGTGCCGGTCAGCAGCAGCGTGTGGAATTTCTCCACCACCACCTTCTCCGCCTGCTCCCAGTATCCGCACGCCTCTTCGGCGTCGGATGCTGCGCGGGCCTGGTCGGCGATCGCGTTGTACTCCTCGTCGTCGACGCCCATGAAGTTCAGGCCGCCCTCCTCGGGGAACGCGCCGCCGTAGAAGAGGTCCTGCGTGACGGGGCTTCCGACACCGATCTGGATCCAGCCCGTGTCGTAGTCGAAGGTCTCGTAGAGGTACTCCGACCAGCCTGCACCGTCCATCGCGATCAGTTCGGTCGTGATGCCCAGCTCTTCCCAGTCCTCGGCGACCAGCTCGGCAGCGGATGCGTGAGCGGTGGAAGTGGCGTCGTAGATGAAGTTGATGGTCAGCGGTTCGCCGTCCTTGCTGCGCAGACCGTCCGAGCCCTCGGCCCATCCCGCCTCATCGAGGAGCTCGGCCGCGCGTTCCGGGTCGGACGCCGGGCGATCCCAGACCGGCTCCTCGTTGAAGCAGGTGAACGGGGAATCGGTGATCCATGAGGTGAGATCGACGGGACGCCCGCCGCTGACGACCTCGGCCGTGTCCTCGTGGTTGAAACCGAGGACCAGGGCCTCGCGGACCAGCGGGTCGTGCGTGGGACGATCAGGGCGTTCGTTGAAGAGCATCTGACCGATGGGGTTGATGATCCCGGCGAACTCGTGACCGGCGCCTTCGATGCGGTCCTGGTCCGGCCCCTCGACGGCAGCCGCGTTGAGCTCGCCGGAGAGCAGCAGGTTCGCACGAGTGGACGTGTCGGTGACGACGCTGACCTCGAGCGTGTCCGGCAGCCCCTCGGTCTCGGAGGTGACGTCGTCCGGCCCCCACGTGTAGTCGTCCCTGGCCTCGAAGACGTAGCGGTCCGCCTTCACGTCGGTGAGTTCGTAGAGGCCGGTGCCGTTCGAGCCCTCCTCGAGACTCGCCGGGTTCTCGAGCCCGGCTTCCGCGACCATCTTGATGCTGCCGATGATGCTCGCCATGAACGGGTCGGACGCGGTCGCCGTGACCTCGAGCGTCGAGCCGCTGCCGGTGGCCTGAAGGCCTTCGGGCAGGACGTCGGCGAGCACCGTGGTGTTCGCCGGGTCGGCGTGGAAGTTGATGTTCGCGGCGGCGACCTCAGCGGTGAACTCGGTGCCGTCGTGGAACGTGACGCCGTCCTTGAGCTCGAACGTGACGGACTTGCCGTCTTCGCCGAGCTCCCAGGACTCGGCGAGCCAGGGCGTCTCCTCGCCCTCCGCATCCGTGTAGATCAGGGTCTCGTACGCGTACGTGATGACCTGGATCTCCTGCGGCTGGGTGGCGCTCATCGGGATGATGCTGCCTACCTCGGGGAAGACCGCGTGCGTGAAGGTTCCACCGGAGACGTAGTCTCCCTCCGGCGACCCTTGGCCGCCTGCGGAACCCGAGCATGACGCCAGTGTCATGGCGAGGACGACGAGTCCGGCTCCGGCCGGTACTGCGATACTGCGTTTCATTGCAATCTCCTCTTTCGGGTGATGTTCATCGGGTAGTGCTGGTGCAGGGCTGAGGTGTCAGCCGGAGACGGCTCCGGCTGTGAGTCGGGCGAGCGGGCCAGCGGCCTTCACGGACACGTTGACGGTCGGTTGCGCCGTGTAGGGCACGTGGGTCTCGAGGATCTCGACGATCGACACGTCGAGCGGATCGGCTCCGGCCTGGATGGCCTTGGCGATCGCGGCCTCGGACGCCTGCTCGATCGCCGATTCACGGTCCCCCATCGGCGCCATCTGATCCGCCCGCCCTCCGGCGAGCGAGATGGCCGCGCCCACGGCGTTCGCGACGCCGCCGTGATCAGGGCGCAGGATCTCACCGGCGCTGGGGAGCCGATCGGGAACGAGGAATCCGCCGCCGCCGACCACGACGAGTGGGATGTCGGCCCGCCCGAGCGACAGTCGCTCGACGGCGGCATCCAGTCGGTCGGTGACCACGGCGAGCGCGTCTCTGAGGGCCGAGGCCGTCGCGGAGGGCAGCGCCGGAAGCCGGCGTCCGGCCACGGGGCTGCCGGCGATCGCCGCGGCATCCGTCAGCGTCGGCGTCGAACCGCCGAACAGCAGACCCTCACGGTCGATCCGGTAGCCCACCGACTCCGGTCCGACCCGCCCGCTGACCACGTCGACCACCGTGCCGCCGCCGATGCCGACCGACAGCACGTCCGGCATCCGGAAGTTCGTGCGCACGCCGCCGATCTCACGGGGCAGCGTCGATTCGCGGGGGAACCCGCCGACGACGACGCCGAGATCGCTGGTCGTGCCGCCCACGTCGACGACGATGGCGTTGTCGTGCCCGGAGAGGTACGCCGCACCGCGGATGGAGTTCGCGGGCCCGGAGCCGATCGTCAGCACCGGGTACTGGGCGGCGTAGTCGAGCGACATGAGCGTGCCGTCGTTCTGGGCGAAGAACGTCTGGGCGTCCAGCCCCTCCTCGGCCACGACCGTGACGAGGGCGTCGGTGACGGCGAGCGCGACGCTGTACAGCGCGGCGTTGAGAACCGTGGCGTTCTCCCGTTCGAGAAGTCCCGTCGGTCCGATGTCCTGGCTCAGGAACACGCGGGTGTCCTGGCCGAGGTGGCCGCGCAGCAGCTCAGCGACCTCGAGCTCCTGCTCGGGAGAGGAGGGACTGAAGATCCCCGCCACGGCGATCGCGTCGAAGGCGTCCAGGCCGTCGACGAATCGGCGGATGCCGTCGCGATCCAGCGGCGAGATCGGCGTGCCGTCGACCATGTGGCCGCCGCCGAGCATCGCGGAGCCGGCGAGCACGATCCCCGCGAGGTCCTGCGGCCAGCCGGTGAGCGGCGGGAACTCCGTCGCCGCCGGCGCGCCGAGCCGGATCATCGCGACCCTGTCCAGCCCTCGTCGTTGGACGATCGCGTTCGTGGCGTGCGTGGTCCCGAGCATCACGCGGGAGACGCGGGTGCGGTCGGGACCGATCGAGGCGAGCACGTCGGCGATGCCCGCACGGATGCCGCCGGTGACGTCATCGGTCGTCGGCCGCTTCGTGTGGGCGATGACGGTGCCGAGGCCGTCGAGGATGACGGCGTCCGTGTTGGTTCCGCCGACATCGACGCCGAGTGCGAGGTCACGGGCGGTCATCGGGCTGCTCCTTCGAAAGGGATGTAGGGGAGGTCGTAGCCGAATGCTGCGGGACCGGCGAGTTCGAGGCCGCGCGGTGTGCGCCACACCGGATCGCAGGGCCACGCGAGCACCGAGACCCGCTGACCGAAGCGGAGCATCTCGGTCGTGATCGCGTGCCCGGTCTCCGTGTCGATGATGGTGATGAGATCCGGCACGCTGACGAGCACCTCGCCGTCCTCCAGGACCAGCAGGTTCTCGTTTTGCAGCTCCAGTCGCTGCAGTCGGCCGCGGTCCTCGCCGATGCCGGAGATCGTGACCGACCCGCGGACGAAGCCGCCGACGGTGCGACGATCGAGATCCGTGATCTTCCCGCTCATCAGCACTCTGGCATCGAGCTCGGCGGCGATGGCGGACACGGGGTCGGACGCGTTCAGGAGCGCATGCCCCACCCTGATCGCGGCACTCACGGTGCCTTCGATCACAGCACCGCGCACGGTCTCCGCCGTCATCGGGTAGTGGGCGCCGATGCAGATCGACCCGCTCGCCACCGTTAGCGCCCTCGCGTGGCGCTCGAGCCAGTGCAGGTCGACGGTCTTCATGACCGTGATGTTGCCGACGACGTCGCTCTGCACCGCCCAGTCGCAGTGCACGCCCGCGGCGTTCATCGCCACCATCGCCGCATCGGGGAACGCGCGGCCCATGCCGTCGGCATCCAGCACCTGCAGCCCCAGCTGGGCCGCCCAGCCGATCGGACGCACGCCGTTGCTGCCGCCGATCTCGGCTGCCATGAGCGTCGTGACCGGACGACCGAGAAGGCGCTCCGCCTCCTCGAGGAGGGCGTGGATCTGCCCCTTGGACGACAGCATCTCGATGCCGACGGTCGGCGCCCCGATGCCGGACATGAGCATCACGACGTCGTCGGGTCCGAGCTCGTCCACGCTCACCAGACGGACGGGTCCGTGCGTGGTGAGCTCGCGTTCGACCATGGTCTGCGCGCCGTACACCTCGCCGCCTCCGCCGGTGCCGAAGATCGCGGTGCCGATGCCGAGGGCGGCGATGTCGTCCGCGGTGACCTCGGTGATGCGTTCCGCGACGTGCGAAGCGGGGGATGTCTGAGCCATGTCCCCACCGTACGGAGGGCATTGCAGGTCGACAATGTCTTGAGCATCCAGTGATTCCTGCCAAACTGTGGCTATGGCACAGTACTCGATCGAAGACCTTCGGACGGACGCCGAGCGCCTGGGGCTCAGCCATCGAGCCGGCCCCGCCGACGACCGCGCGATCGAACGCGTGGACCTCATCGCCGTGGATGCGCTGGGAACCGTCGCGGCCGGGACGCTCGTCATCATCACCGGCGAGGAGCAGCCCCCTCCGTTCCGCATCGACGTCGCGCTGCGCCAGGCGAGCGCCAGGCGTCTCGCCGGTGTCGTCTTCGCCTCCGATCTCGTCCTGCCCGAGACGGCCGCCGTCCTCGCCGGCCGGGCGGGTGTCCCGGTGTTCGCAGCTCCGGGTATGAAGCCCGCCGACCTCGCCAAGGCGATCGACAGGGCGATCGCGGGCGGCGCATCCGAGGCGATGATGCGCGGAGCGCTGGCCGTGGAGCGGGCCACGGCGGTCGCAGCATCCGGTGACGCCACGATCGAGACGATCCTCGAGGCGGCATCGGCGGCCCTCGGCATCCGCGTCGAACTCGTCGAGGACGCTTCCGCCTCGTGGTCCGAGAGCGATGCCGTGTGCATCGGCGAGGTGCCGATCGGTCGGGTCGTCGCGTCGTCTCCGGATGCCGCGACCGGAGTCGCCGTGCCCGTGATCGCTGCGCTGCTGTCGCGCGCGGTGCAGCGCAGCACACGTGACCGCTACGCCTCCACCCAGTCCCGCGCCGACCTGCTGATCGAACTGGTCCTGGCGGAATCGTCCCGTGTCGAGGGGTTCGTCGGGCAGGCGGCACGGCTGGGGCTGCCGCTGCAGCAATCGCACGTCGCCGCCTGGCTGGCGCCGACCAGCGCTGCGGATCCGCACGCCCGCGCGCCGCGGACCGTGCAGCCGGCGCTCGAGCTCTTCGCACTGCAGCTCGTCGAATCGCGCGAGGAGATGTGGCACCTCGCCTTCCTGCAGGACGACCTCATGCTCGTGTGCACCGAGGAGCACGGCGCCCCCGACCATCAGCGGCGTGTACGCGAGGTGGCCATGCGCATCCAGGAGCAGGCGCATCTGCTCAGCGGGCCGGGGTGGGCGTACACGCTGGGCCTCGGCACACCGCAGCTCGGCGCGATCGGGGTGCGGCAGTCTGCCGCGGAGGCCCGGATCGCCGCGGAATCGGCGATCGCGGCCGGACGCCTGGGCGGGGTGGAGCTCACGGACGTCACCGGACTGCGACGCGTGCTGCTGGACGTGTACGCATCTCCGATCAGCAGGGATCTGCTGCACGACATCCTCCGCCCGCTCGACGCGCTCGGCCAGGAGCGCGCACTCACGGCCGTGCGCACGCTGCTGTCGTATCTCGCGCATGACAGCTCGCTCGTGCATGCGGGGCAGGAACTCATGCTGCATCCGAACGGCGTCGGCTACCGGATGCGGCAGATCCGGGAGCGGCTCGACGTCGACCTGGACGATCCTGATGTGCGCTTCGCCGTCGAACTGGCGTGCCGCGTGCGGCTGCTCGCCGCGGTGCCCCGGTGAATGGAGCGGGAACACGTCACGGCACGCGCATGGGTCCGCCGACCAGTGCCAGCATCAGGACATGTGCCGTTCGCCCATGATCCGGGCCCATCGGAGTCGGTAGCGTGACCGGCATGGCAGAAGATGCGACCGCTTCGGCGACGTTCCAGCCGCTGCGCGGCATCCGCGTCATCGACTTCACCCGGCTGCTCGCCGGCCCCTACGCGACCATGACGCTCGCCGAACTCGGCGCCGACGTGATCAAGATCGAGAAGCCGGATGCCGGGGACGACACCCGCGCATGGGGTCCGCCCTTCGTGGGCGAGGACAGCGCCTACTTCCACGCGATCAACCGCGGCAAGCGCAGCGTCGCGCTCGATCTCACCGTCGACGAGGATCGGGAGAAGGCGATCGCGCTGATCGCCGACGCCGATGTCGTCGTCGAGAGCTTCCGTCCCGGTGTGGCGGAGCGACTCGGCGTCGGGCCCGACGCGCTGACCGAGCGCTTCCCCGGTCTGATCTATGCGTCGATCAGCGGCTTCTCCCCCGCAGGCCCCATGTGGGCGGAGCCGGGGACGGCGGTGACCGTCGAAGCCGAGTCCGGTCTCATGCAATTGACCGGATACGAGGACAGCGGGCCCGTGCGCTCCGGCGTCGCCATGGTCGACATCGCCACCGGCATGTCGATGATCAACGGCGTGCTCGCAGCGCTCCTGGAGCGCACCCGTACCGGCCGAGGGCGCCGTATCGAGGTCTCGCTGTTCGCGACGGCGCTGTCGTCGCTCGGCACCGTGATCGCGAGCGCCTCGGCGGGCGGACCGGCGCCTCGGCCTCTGGGGAGCGGTCACCCGTCGATCGTGCCGTACCGCGCCTTCGCCGCCGCCGACGGCCATGCCGTGCTCGGAGCGACCAACGATCCGATGTTCGCCCGCCTCGCCACTGCACTGGACATGGAGGACGAACTCGGCCGCGAGCAGTGGCGGCGCAATGAGGGGCGAGTGCGTGACCGCGACGCGCTCGAGGCCGTGCTCGCTGAGCGCCTGGCGCGTCTCACGGTCGACGAGATCGCCGAGCGTCTGCAACGGCACCGCGTGCTGATCGCCCGCGTGCGCCGTGCGGATGAGGCGGCCATCGGCGCCCAGGCCACCGCGATGGGCATGATGATCGAAGACGACGGGGTGCTCATCGCCCGCTCCGCTCTCGGCACGAACAGCACCGCGACGCTCGGCCGCGCACCGCGGCTCGGCGAGCACAACGCGGAGCTCCTCGCCTGAGCTGCGAGGCTGGCTCCCGCGCGTGGTCCAGCATCCGCGTGGTCCAGCATCCGCGCCCCCGTTTCTCGTCCGCGCCCCCTGTTATCCACGCATCCCAGAGGGGGCGTGGACGACGGGAGGGGGCGTCGACGACAGGAGGTCGGGGACGGGGAGCGCGTCCCGCTCACCTCAGCGTGCGAACACCCGCTCCCCACGGATCCACGTCTCCGCGACGCGCACGTCGGAGATCTCCTCGGCCGGCACGGTGAACACGTCGCGATCGAGCACGGCGAAGCTGCCGTCGAACCCGGGCGTGATCTCCCCCACCTTCTCGAGCGGCGACAGCATCCGCGCCCTGCCGGTGTACAGCATCAGCGCCTGTGCGGCCGTGATCGCCGCCGCCGCGCCGAAGTCGACGCCGTTGTAGGTGCGCCGGCGCACCGCGGCCTCCACCGAGAGCATGACGTCGTCCGCTCCGCTCCACGCCGTGGCCGGCCGATCCGACGACAGCGCGAGCGCCTCGACGCCGGCGTACAGCCGCGCGATGGGATAGGCATCAGGAACCTGCTCGGCGCGCAGCGCCTTCTCGTAGCCGTCGTACTCGGCGAAGAAGAACACCGTGTGCGTGGCGATGCCGAAGCTCATGCGGGCGTCGCGAAGCCTGCGAACGTAGTCGTCGCTCACGATCGTCGCGTGCTCGATGCGCACCGAAGGGATGCCGGTGAGCCATGGCTCGTCGTCGGCGAACAGCTCGACGACACGGTCGAGCGCCTGATCGCCCATCGCGTGCACAGCCAGCTGCACGCCGTTGCGGCGCGCCCACTCCGCCGCTGCACGGACGTCTTCGTCGGCGACCAGTCGCAGGCCGTGATCGCACGAGTCAGGGTAGGGCTCATGCACCCATGCCGTGCGGTTCGAGTACGCCCCGTCGAGCACGACCTTGACACCGGCGATGCGGATCCGTCCGTCGCGGTCGTCGTCGCCGAGATCGGCGAGAGGCTGCTCCGGATCCCACCCCGGGTACAGGGCGACCCTGAGTCCCAGGCCGCGCTCGGCCGCGGCGCGGAACGTGGCGAGCGGGTCGGCGAGACGACTGGAGAGCAGATCGCATACGGCGACGATGCCGCGCGACGCCAGCTCCTCGCCGAGCGCGATCAGCGCATCGATCTGCTCGTCCCGGCTCGGGGCGGGGATGAACGCCGCCACCTGCCCGACGGCCGCGATCTCGGTGAGCACACCGTCGGGTGATCCGTCAGGATGGCGCTCGAACCGCGCCCCGACGGGGTCCGGTGTGTCCGCCGTGATGCCCGCGACCTCGAGGGCCTTCGAGTTGCACACCGCGGAGTGCGCGTCGCAGCGCCAGACCAGGACGGGTCGGTCGGTGGACACGCGGTCGAGGTCGGCGGCCGTCGGCATGCGCTGATCGGGGAACTTCGTGTCGTCGAAGCCGCGGCCCAGGATCCATGCGCCCTCAGCGGTCACGGTCTGCGCGTGCGCGCGCATGACGTCGACGAGTCCGTCGACTGAGGTCACCGCCGGCGGGAAGCACTCGGCCGCCGCGGCGGTGCCCGCCATCAGCGCGGGGTGGGTGTGACTGTCGATGAGGCCGGGGAGCACGGTGCGACCGCCGAGGTCGACGGCATCCTGCCCTTCGATCTCGGCGGCATCCCCGACCCAGTCGAAGACGCCGTCCCTGATGCGGAAGGCCGAGGAGAAGTCGTCCTCCCCCGTTCCCGTGAACACCTTCGCGTTCGTGAAGAGCTGCTCCATCGTCATCCGTCCTTCAGATCGTGCGCCAAGTGAAACGTCCGCCGAGCAGCGTGGCAGCGACCGGCATGTCGCGCAGCTCGTCACGACCTGCCGCGTACGGGTCGAGATCGGTGATCACGAGATCGGCGGGCTGCCCGACCTCGAGCGTCGAGCGCGCGGATGCCGCAAGCGCGACGTCCATCGGGACCTGTTGCTCCGGGTGCCACGCTTCGCGCTCGCCCCTGCTGCGCGCGGTGGCCGCACTGATCGAGATCCATGGATCCAGGGGTGCGACAGGGGCATCCGAGCCGAGCCGCAGTTCTGCTCCGGCGCGGTGCAGCGAGCCGAACGCGAACGCGCGGTCGGTGCGACCCGCCCAGTGATGATCGGCGACGTCGCGGTCGTCCATGGCGTGCTCCGGCTGCACGCTCGCGACGAGGCCCAGTTCGGCGAAGCGCGCGAAGTCGTCCTCACGCACCAGCTGGGCGTGCTCGATCACCCCCGGCATGCCGAGCGCGGCGAACGTGTCCAGCACTTCGCTGTTCGCCCGGTCCCCGATCGCGTGGACGGCGGCGTCGATCCCGGCATCGCGCGCACGCTCGAGCAGTGCGCGCAGCTCGGAGATCGGCACGCTCTCCATGCCGCATGAAAGCGGATGCGACGGGTCCATGCCCGGGTACGGGTCCCAGCACCACGCGGTGCGCGTGTTGAGCGATCCGTCGACGACGACCTTGAGCCGGCCGAAGCGCACCAGGCCCTGAGCGTCGATCGGGTCGCCAGTGCGCCAGCCGTCCGTGATGACCTGTTCGAGCCGGTCGGGCCAGACGGCCGCCTCCACCCGCAGGCTGGTGACCCCGCCCTCCACGCGCGCGCGCCATCCGGCGACGTTGTCGGCGCTCTCGAACTCGACGACCCCGACGACGCCGCGGGATGCAGCGGCATCCGCCGCTTCGCGGTACACGGACAGCGGCAGGGCGTCGGTCTGGTCGAGCGAGTGATGCAGCTCGATCCACGGCCCTTCCCGCAGCAGGCCGGTCTCGTCCAGCTCGACGCCCAACCGCGCGGCGGCGGCGCGGTTCATCCAGCCGCAGTGCAGGTCGCCGCTGACGAGGATGACCGGCACTTCCGGGATCGCCGCCTCGATCTCGGCGAGGGACGCGGGCTCGTCCCATAGCCCGTCGCGGAAGCCGTAGCCCATGAGCATGCCGTTCAGCAGCGGGTGGCCGGCGTCGAGCGCCCGGCGCGCCGTGGCGAGGACGTCTTCCGCACTGGTCGTGCCGGTGAGATCGACCCGGCTGCGCCGGATCACATGCTGGGTGAAGTGCACGTGCGAATCCCACATGCCCGGCCCGATCCAGCGTCCGGACACGTCGACGATCTCACCCTCGGCGGCGGCGCCCTCTCCGGAGAGCGTGCCCGCGGCGGCGATCTCCGCGATCAGACCGTCACGGACGACGATGTCGACGGAATCCCCGCCGAAGGCGCGTGCACCGAGGAGGGTGAGTGACATGGTTCTCCGATTCTGGGGCGATCAGGCGGGTTCGATCAGGCGACGGGCACGGGAGCGGTGGTGAACCCGAACAGATCCTTCGGGTCCTCCGGCGCGGCCACGAGATCGATCTCGTGAGCGAGCGATGTACCCGCGACACTCTCTCGCAGATACCGCAGCGCGGAGAAATCCTCGATCGCGAAACCGACGGAGTCGAAGATGGTGACCTGCTCGGGTGAGGTGCGCCCGGCCGCCGAGCCGCCGAGCACCTTCCAGAACTCGGTCACGGGGAAGTCGGCGGCGACGTTCTGGATCTCGCCCTCGATCCTGGTCTGCGGCGGGTACTCGACGAACACGGGCCCCCGCTCGAGGATGCGCGGGTCGAGCTCGGTCTTGCCGGGGCAGTCTCCCCCGATCGTGTTGATGTGCATGCCGGGCGCGACATCTGCGTCTGTCAGCACCTGCGCCACCGCCTTGTCGGCCGTGCAGGTGGTGACGATGTCAGCACCTGCCGCCGCCTCGGATGCCGAGGAGCACACCGTGATGTCGAAGCCTCGTGAGCCCAGATTGCGGACGAACTTGGCGGTCGCAGCGGGGTCGACGTCGAAGATGCGCAGTCGTTCGATGCCCAGCACTGCGCGGAACGCCATCGCCTGGAACTCGGCCTGGCTGCCCGCGCCGATCATCGCCATCACCTGCGAGTCCTCCCTGGCGAGGTGGCGGGCGACCATCGCCGAGGTCGCCGCGGTGCGCAGCGCCGTCAGCACGGTCATCTCGGCGAGGAACACCGGGTACCCGTTGTGCACGTCGGCGAGCACGCCGAACGCCGTGACCGTCTGGTAACCGCGCGCCGGGTTGAACGGGTGCCCGTTGACGTACTTGAACGCGTAGAGGTCCGGGTCGCTGATCGGCATCAGCTCGATCACCCCGAACGGCGTGTGGCTGGCCACCCTGGCCGACTTGTCGAACGACTCCCATCGGCGGAAGTCCTCCTCGACGGCATCCGCCATGCCGGCCATGATCTCGGCCGCGCCGTGCTGAGCGATCCAGCGCACCATGTCGGCGACGCCGACGAACGCGGTCACGCCTGCACCTCCTGGTGAACGGTGGCCATGCGGGCCGCGAGGGCGGGGTTGCGGTACGGTCCCGGTTCGCCGAGCGCGTCGATCACGCGGCTGACGACCTCTGCGGGCTTGTCCTGGCTCATCTTGTCCTTCGCTTCGAAGCGGGTGACCCTCATGCGGAATCCGACGGTGCCGTGCACGATGCGTGCCGCGTAGTCGGCGTTCTCCAGAGTCCTGTTCATCAGGTACGGCTCGGGCAGCGGATCCTCGAAATGCTCGACGAGACGCTCCAGCACGCGCAGGTTCTCCTCATCGGAGAGGACCTCCGGCGTGCCGTACAGGTGCGCGACCACGAAGTTCCAGGTCGGCACGGCAGGTGATGCGTCGTACCAGCTCGGCGAGACGTACCCCTGGGGACCGTAGATGATCACCATCGCCTCATGTCCGCCGAGCTCGTGCAGCCGCTCGTCAGGGCGGCCGACGTGGCTGAGCAGCACGATGCCGTCGGCCTCGTCGTCGAGCAGGATCGGATAGTGCGAGGCGATGAGGCCCTTGCCCGGCACGAAGCTGACGATGCTCGCCCACGGGTTCTCACGGACGAGCTCGCGGATCGCCTCGACGTCGTCGAGCGCGTAATCGGGGTTGGGCCTCATCGGTGATCTCCTCAGGCGGGGTGCGCGACGAGCGCGGCGATGTCGTGACGGTGCGGGGTGCCGAAGCGGTGCGACGAGATCGACACGGCCTGCTCGCGCAGGAACGGGAGCAGCTCGATCCTGCCTGCGGAGAGCACGTGCCCCGCGTACACGGCGACAGCGGGCGAGCCGCCCGTCGCCGCAGCAGTGGCCGCAGCATCCCCGCCGACGAGGCGGATGCGGCCGCCGCCGCTCGAGGCGAGACGTGCCGCGCGTGCGGCCCATGCGGAAGCGTCCTCCACCGCGACGACCACGCCGGCGGATTCGGCCCATCGCGTGATCGGGGCGGGAAGCGCGGATGCCGTGCTGACGTTGACGCGCCCGCCGGCGCGGACGCCGGCGGCGATCACTCGCACGGCCTCGGCGTCGCTCGCCTGCTCCAGACGGATCGTGACGGGCACGACGTCGTAGCGCAGCGCGTTCTGCTCTGTGGTCAGGGCGGTCACGTCGCGCACGGCGCCGAACTCGTCCTGCCAGGCGGCGGCATCGGTCGAGAGGGCGCCCTGCAGCCAGGCCGCAGCCTTGTGGTCTCCGAGGGCGTCGAGCGCCGCACGGGAGACGGCGTCCTTCGGCGCCTCGGCGGTGACCGGGGCGTCCTCCCAATCGGAGAGACCGATCAGGTAGCTCGGTCCTCCGGCCTTGGTGCCGGCGCCCACCGCGGCCTTCTTCCACCCGCCGAACGGCTGCCGCTGCACGATGGCGCCCGTTGTGCCGCGATTGACGTAGAGGTTTCCGGCCTGCACGCTCGCGAGCCACTGCGCGATCTCATCGTCGTCGAGCGAGTGCAGCCCGCTGGTGAGTCCGTAGTCGATCGCGTTGACCATGGCGGTCGCCTCTTCGAGCGACCCGGCCGTCATGACGCCCAGCACGGGGCCGAAGTACTCGGTGAGGTGGAACGGGCTTCCTGCCGCGACGCCCTCACGGATGCCAGGACGCCACAGTGCACCGTCGTCGTCGAGCTTCTCGGGTTCGACGATCCAGCTCTCGCCCGGCTCGAGCGTGGTGAGCGCGTGCAGGAGCTTGCCCTCGGCCGGTCCGATGAGCGGACCGATGCGCGTCGACCCCTCCCACGGCAGGCCCACGCGGTACGAGCCGACCGCGTCGACGAGCTGGCGGCGGAACCGCTCGCTGCGCGCGACGGATCCGACGAGGATCACGAGCGAGGCGGCGGAGCACTTCTGGCCCGCATGCCCGAACGCGGAGTAGGCGACGTCCTTCGCAGCGAGGTCGAGATCGGCACTCGGCGTGACGATGATGGCGTTCTTGCCGCTCGTCTCCGCGAGCAGCGGGAGATCGGGGCGGAAGCTGCGGAACAGTTCGGCCGTCTCGTATCCGCCGGTGAGGATCACGCGCTCGACCGCGGGGCTGCTGATGAGCTGCGTGCCGAGTTCGCGGCCGTCGAGCTGCACGTACTGCAGCACGTCCCGCGGCACGCCGGCCTCCCACAACGCCTCGATCATGACGGCGCCGGAGCGACGCGCCTGACGAGCGGGCTTGATGATCACGGGCGACCCGGCGGCGAGCGCCGACAGCGTGGAGCCGGCGGGGATGGCCACCGGGAAGTTCCACGGCGGCGTCACGACGGTGAGTCCGACCGGCTTGTGGACGGCGCCGTCGATGCCCTCGATGCGCTTCGCACTCTCCGCGTAGTAGTGCGCGAAATCGATAGCCTCCGAGACCTCTGGGTCGCCCTGCTCGAGCACCTTGCCGCACTCCGATCCCATGACCTCGAGCAACTCTGCGCGACGCGCCTGAAGGATGTCGCCGGCGCGGTGCAGGATCTCCGCCCGGCCAGCGGCGCCGAGCGCACGCCAGCTCTCACCGGCCGCGGCTGCTGTGGAGATGACCTTCTCCAATGCATCGGCATCCGCCAGCGTGTTCGCCCTGACCGTCTCGTCGCCGAGCGTGGACGACTGCATGCGTGAGCGGATGGCGTCGCCCCAGGCGCGGTTGGCTGCCAGGCTCGGATCGGTGTCGGGGGTGTTCGTGAACGAGTCGCGCGCGGCCGCCGACTGCTCCGCGGTGCGGTCCTGCGTGCGGTTGGACGCGGGGACCTCGGTGGGCATCGACCGGATCGACGCCAGGAACCGATCGCGCTCACGTGCGAACAGTGCGGGCTCATCGTCGAGCTCGAACACGGCCGACATGAAGTTGTCTGTCGACGCGCCCTCTTCGAGCCGGCGGATCAGATACGCGATGGCGACGTCGAACTCTGCCGGGTGCACGACCGGCGTGTACAGCAGCAGCGAACCGACGGTGCGGCGCACGACGGATGCCTGGGCGGTGGCCATGCCCAGCAGCATCTCGAACTCGATGCCGCCGGTGACCTCGCGACGCCCGGCCAGCAACCAGGCGAGCGCGATGTCGAACAGGTTGTGGCCGGCGATGCCGATGCGCACGTTCTTCACGTGCTCAGGACGCAGCGCGTAGTCGAGCACGGCCTTGTACGACGCGTCAGACGCCTGCTTGCTGTCCCAGGTGGCGAGCGGCCAGTCGTGGGTCTCGGCATCCACCCGCTCCATGGGCAGGTTGGCACCCTTCACGACCCGCACCTTGATCGGTGCACCGCCTTCGGCGACGCGCACCGCGGACCACTCCTGCAGTCGGATCATGGCTCCGAGCGCATCCGGCAGGTATGCCTGCAGCACGATGCCGGCCTCGAGACCGCGGAACTCCTCGCGGTCGAGGATCGAGGTGAAGACCGCGATCGTCAGATCGAGGTCCTTGAACTCCTCCATGTCGAGGTTGATGAACTTCCCGCCTCTGGCAGCGGCGATCCGGAACAGCGGGATGAGCGCCTCCGCGGCATGGTCGACGGCCTCGTCGAACGCCCAGGGGCTGTGCGGTGCGACCGTAGACGACACCTTGATCGAGACGTAGTCGACGTCATCGCGCTCGAGGAGGCGCCTGGTACCGGCCAGGCGCCGCGCCGCCTCCTCCTCGCCGAGGATCGCCTCGCCGAGGAGATTGATGTTCAGATGCACGCCGTCGTCGGAACGGATGCGGCGGATCGCCTTGCCGAGCTTGGCGTCGGTCGCGTCGACGATCAGGTGCCGCACCATACCGCGCAGCACGCGGCGGCTGATCGGCACGACGATTCCGGGGAACGCGGGAGCGAGCGCCCCGCCGAGGCCGATCAGGCCCCGCAGCGCGGCGGGCAGGAACTTCGGGGTCAGCGGCACCAGGTCGTGCAGGTTGCGTGCGGCGACCTTCAGGTCTTCGGGACGGACGACGCCGTCGACGAAGCCGACCGTGAAGTCGAGGCCGTTCGGATCGCTGAGCACACCCGCGAGGCGCGCCGCCGACGTGTCTGTCGGCACCTCGCGGCTCTCCACGAGCCAGCGCTGCACCAGGGCGATCGCATCGTCGGCGAGTTCCGCGATCTCGGCGTGGCCGGTGGCGGCGTCAGTGGTCTGGGTCATCGTGCTTCCTCACTCGAGAGCGCGGCGGAGCCGCGCGACCTA